>Ga0209398_1000353_pt1 | contig 29476 bp, 27 predicted proteins | sample AshMeaBigSpring_FD_184125 | JGI IMG/M metagenome (GOLD analysis project Ga0209398, IMG submission 184125) | Groundwater microbial communities from Big Spring, Nevada to study Microbial Dark Matter (Phase II) - Ash Meadows Big Spring (SPAdes)... | ecosystem: Environmental > Aquatic > Deep...
CATTCAACGTGATTATATTATAAATCAAGAGTGATTTTTTTTTCACGCAGAGCACGCAAAGAACGCGCAAAGCACGCAAAGAATAAAAAAACCATTGCGTGAAAACTTTGCGCTCTTTGCGTGAAACTCTTTACGCTCTTTGCGTGAAAATATCAAAATATTATTCCAATAAAATACATTCCATATTTCTCTGAAACGGTTGAACGACAAGCGAGATTTGACAACATTATCCGAATACGAAGGCTTTTACACTCCAATATTGCCATTTACTTTAAAGATAAAAACGTTTTTGCTCTGTAGAGAAATTCAATAGAATTTATTATCCAAATAGTTTTTCCCGGCTCTTTTGGTTCATCCCCAGCATGATGGCAGTGAGACTGGCTATGAATAGCGAAAAGCCTATGTTTTCCATTATTGCATAGCAGTAATTATTTATTTTTCCCAGTAGAGGAGAGAGTCCATTATTGTCCAAATGGGGATAGCGAATGTATTCGCGATTAATTAATAAATACATTTTGAGCCAGATATAAATATGGTAAAGTAGAAAGCCCGCAATAAGTGCTAAGAATTTATTTTTCCAGCCACAGGGTAGGGCTAATATTATTGCCATCATTAGTATTAATCCTAGTGCAGAAAAATTCCAAATATCTACTGTTATGGTATCTGCATCATAGCTGATATTTTTATTCTGCGGCTGTTGCCGGCCCAATCGGAGGGCAGCCTCTTTCTGAGTCTGATTATAGATGCTAAGCACGGCATCTTTTCCCTTGTTTCCGATGGCCTCCTTTAATTTAAAATCAACTTTGCCATTTCTTCCGTGATCTTGATGCCAAAATTTGTTTGAACTTAGAAAATATTTTTCGTATATAGCTCCCAATGGGCCGGCTTTATAGACTAATAGCAGGGCTATATAGGTCAGCAAGAGCAGGATCAGCGATTGGGTAATAGCTTTAGACATTTCTCATTTTTTTATGCGCCCAGTTTATCCATATCACGACGCTTATTATAGCCAGCATGATAAACACCACTTGCCACACATCTAAGTGCATAATGTCGAAGGCAGCGGGCCAGTAGCGCTGGGTGAGATACAGCGTAATGATGCGAAACAGATTGAGACTAAAAAGAAAAATCAATCCCAAAATGATACCCGGCCATTTTAGGTTCCAGGAAGAGGGATATACCATTATTCCTGCCAAGCAAATGATCATTGCCTCCAATCCATCGCATCCCGATTTTACATTTACTGCGTAATTGCCCTCATTGATTACCGAATCTATCACCTGGGTGTTTTGTCCCATCAAGCGCAGAAAAAAATTGGCCAGGCGGGCATTTAGTGAGGTGAGACTAGGTACTATATTGCCTTGAAACCAAGGACTAGCCCATATTAGATAAAATGCGCCTATAATACCCACATATTTGGCCAGAGGAAGGAGTATGGCTTTTCGGTCTTTGAGCCCCTGCACAAAGCTTCTGGTCTGGGTTTTTACTGTCACTGTTTCTCCGGCAGAAGGTATTTTTGTTTTTTTAGACATTGGACGAAATTACATTTTATTCGACAAATGAATTTTCTTTGTCGCTGTATGGGATGAATCCTCAAGAGGTATTTCTCATCAGTCCATTGTCATCCAAAATGGTACTGTATGTAATGGAATTTAATAAAAAGAATCTTGAAAAAATTCAAAAAAAAAGACTGCCAATACTTTGACAGCCTTTTTAAATTTATACCTTGTTTATTTTAGAATTTTAGGCAATTACTGTTTCACGCTGTCTTACGAAAATAACCATTAGCGACATAAGTGAAAGTCCTAAGCACAGTAAACCCCATTCAGAAGCGGTGGGGATAGAACCATTGCATACTGCTAGGGAACAGCCTCCACCAGAGATACTTTCTGGTCCGAATGCACTAGTAAATGTGGCTGTAAAACCACCTGGTGTACCTGTATGGAAAAAGGAAAAAGTAGCTACACCCATTGCATCTGCAGTTACAGTAGTAGAACCAGTAGCTAAAGCTACTCCAGCCGCATCAGTCATTCCAGTTTGTGCACTTAAGGTATAAACTGTGTTAGCTGGACCGGTGATGGTGATGGTTTCAGCAAAACGAATAATGGCACCTGCGACTATTACATTTGCTGGATCGGCACAAGAACAAGGATCGGAAAGATTGATCTGTACAGCATCTGTTCCCATACATACACAAGATGAGTTATACACATCATTGGTAGTGCCTGCATTTCCATCATCACAAGCTGAGCCGATAGTAGCTGTGCCACCTGGAACTCCAAGACAGTCTGAGGGAAGTGGTGTTCCTGCACATACGCAGGAGGCATCATACACATCATTCGTAGTACCCGCATTTCCATCATCACAAGCTGAGCCGATAGTAGCTGTGCCACCTGGAACTCCAAGACAGTCTGAGGGAAGTGGTGTTCCTGCACATATGCAGGAGGCATCAAACACATCATTCGTAGTACCCGCATTTCCATCATCACAAGCTGAGCCGATAGTAGCTGTGCCACCTGGAACTCCAAGACAGTCGGGGGGGAGTGCTGTTCCTGCACATACGCAGGAGGCATCATACACATCATTCGTAGTACCTGCATTGCCATCATTACAAGCACTGCCTGGTCCCTGTACGCCTGCCGTTGCGGGATCACAATCTAATCCTGCACTGCAAGTAGCAGGAGGCGTGACTGTAAAAGGCTCTGTACAAGGTGAATTTGTATCTACTAAATCAATTGCAAGCGGGCCATCGCTAATTAATAAGGGATCACTATCATTCGGCATACCGTAGGCTAAGCCTGTAGTGCTATAATCACCGGTAAGGCTATAACTGGCAGTACCTAAACTAGGGGGAGCATTTAGTATGGCTGATACCTGGAATGTATAAGAATCATCACTAGGGTCTGCAGGAGTTCCTGCATCATCACAGTCACCCACTACCACATTCACATTAATAATTTCACTCACATAAACATTGAGACTGGTATCGCTAAAATCTAGAGTAATAAGCCCACTAGAACCAGCTTCCACAGCATCTAATAAAGCGATAAGATCTGTAGTGGTGGTAGGCACCCCTGTGCCACCGAGACTGGCGAGTATCCCTAAGAGAGAAGCAACTGTTATATCTTGTGGACCCGATAAAGAGGCATAGTAGGCGGCTATAGCTTCACAGGCCTCATTGTTTGGGGTTGCGGGATCTGGATCCGGTACAAAATTAGGACACAAAACAGGGTTAGCTAAAAGTCCCAATGCATTATAGATTTGACTTTTACTAATGGCTAAAAGCGTAATATTTCCGCCAGTGCCAGCTGGTATCATCAGAGATTCATCTAAGGTGTAGGTGTCATTCTCTGCAAAGGTTAATCCGGAGCCGTCAAAATTTTCGAAGATGGCTATAATGTCTGGAGTGGTACTGCCGCCTACGTTTGATGGAACAACATAGGTGAGACTCGCTCCACAATAAGACTGCCCTGGAAATAAGGCATTCGCATTAGTAGCCATCCCGTCGGCAGGATATATGGGCTCAGGGGCGGTCTGACCTAGAAGGGTCTGAAGACTCATAAAGACTAAGCAAATAAAACTTAGGATAATATTTTTTCTCATAACAATATTTGAATTAAAAATTTGCCTCAAAGATAAGTAATGATTTTTGATATTAATACAACATGTGCAAAAAATGTCAAAATAATTTTTTATTTCTTAAATTACAGAAAAAAAAGTTAAAATAGCATTGATGCGTCTAAATTCTAAATTAAAATACTCATTTCTTGGCAATCTGGATCTAAAGATGAACTTTTCTTAGCATCTTTTCCCCTTTTCTCTTCGGGTTTCAGGTCTAAATATAAAGGATCAAGAGATCGAAATTAAGCGATCAATTTTGTAAAACCCGGAAATGGATCCTTTGGCGACTGCCATTAAATTGGGCATAATACATCCCGGGCGGGAGAAAGCTCATATCAAAATGGGAAGTCCCCTCGGCAATGGTATCGGATTTTATCAAAATGCCACGTTGATCATAAAGAGAGAGAACACCGGATTGAGTAGATTGAACTAGCAATTGTTTATCTTGCTGTATGGCCCTAAAGTTATTTTCATCAAGTGCCTCGGTAAATAGCGTGCAGGGTAGGGAGCCGGGAGTGGGCAGTACATTTGCAATTGTAAAATCTTCTCCCATTCCATTATTGCTTATAGCATAGCAAAATCCCAGTGCGGAGGCCACAGAATCTACGGCAGCCAATACCGTTTTAAGGCTATCAAAATTTGCCGGGGGATCTCCTTGTACGGCGGCTAAAAAGGTAACGATTACATTCATATTGATATCAGCAGGGCCACTAAACGTTTGATATATAGAATCGAGTAATGGACAAATGGAAGGATCGGGAATTAAAGAAGAGCATACGTCTGGATTTGCCACTATTCCTAATAAATTGTACAATCGATCTTTCTTTATGGCTATCCCAGATACGGTTCCCTGAGAGCAAGCAGCCAAATGGAGGCTTTGTTCTAGTCCATAACTATCATTCTCGGCATAGATCATTTCTGTTCCATCGAGTGGACTAAAAACATATACAAGATCCGGCAATTCTTCATTAGTACTCTCCGGTACGGGTATCACATAATAATTGGTTAGATCTGCTTGAGCTACACCGGCTACAAGGTCTGAGGGAGCCGAGATGGGCGCATAAATTTCGCCACACTCCGCCTGGGCTAAGAGATTATTCTCTAAGCAGAAGAGCAAACAGAGAATAATACAATGAGGTAAAATTCTTTTCATTGGAAAAAATATTTGGGTTATTAAAAAAGATAATGGTTTTTATTGAACTTTATAAATAAGTAAACCAAATTGGATGGATTACTTTGGGCATTGATACATACTTTATTCCAACAGGTGAAAGTATATTTTTATCAGGCTTAATGAATGATGTTATCTTTCATCTCTATCATTATAAATGAACAGTAAATGAATAAAATATGCAAATAAAAATCCGGCAATGGTGCTACCTATAAGGTCAGTACGCGAAACTTCGCCGTAGTAAATATAGGATGCTATATGTCCAATTATCCACAAGGCGCAAACCACAATAAGAGATTTGCGAAAATTCGCTTCATCAAAAGGGAAAAAATTAAAAATCTTTTTTTCTGCCATTATATATTAATGAGTCAAATGTATAAAAAAAATAGAACATCGTTTTATTTTGATGAATGCCATTATTTATCAATTATTTATATACCCCTTTTTATGAGAAATTACTTTTATGGTTTAGTTCTTAATGATACGACTTGTGTATGTCTCATCTCCCGACTTCATTCGTATAAAATAAATACCGGTGGCAATAGAGGGGATATGGTAATATGACGATCCCACCGTTACAGGGGATGAAAATAATCTTTGTCCCACACTATTGTATAATCCTACATAACCGGTTTTAGCACCGGTAAGATAGAGCCTGTCTTCTAAAATATATGGATGGAATAAATTCTCTCTGGCGTTTTCCAAACCGGTACAATCATCTATATCTAAACTGACAGTAGTACTATTGCTTAAACCCGTAGTAGAATTGCTGGCTACGAGTGTGACATTATATGTGTCGGCGGTATCATATAGGTGTACTGGATTAGCCTCTGTACTCGTACTGCCATCGTTAAAACTCCATAAATAATCAGTAGCATTTATAGAGTTATTAGTAAAACTCACTGAAAGACAGTTGGCCTCCGCAGTGAAATCGGCCATCGGTTCTTGTGGGACCGCGTTTTCTATGCAAGCATCCAAGGCCGCTCGTATCGTAGGCACGCCGGCTGTAAGTGGCCACAGATCCCAAGTGATGCTGCCATCCGGACAGATAACCGAATAGGTGGGAAAGCCGGTAAAATTAAATTGCGCAGCGTAGGCATCTATCACTGCCGGTCCGCCTCCTTCTGTGCCTGCAGCTATGCCATTAGATCCATATTCATTTTGAAAGCCTACAATAGCACTATTCATATCGCGATCGCTACAGGCTATGATTACCAGAGGTTCATCTTCATAGTCATTTTCTATGTTTACTATTTCGGGCATCCACTCATTGCAAGGTGGGCAGTCCACGAAGAAAAAATCCAAAAGCACGGTCTGGCCATTGTCTAAATAGTTTTGGAGTTCGTGGGTTTGGCCATTTACATCGGTAATAGTAAAATTAATAGCCTGTTGGCTTCTTCCAGTGATTACAATCAAAAGGAAGGATAAGAAAAGGTAGGTAGCTTTTTGCATATTTGTAACTAATTTGATACAAATATAGATAGAAATCTTTATTTGCCGTTAAACTTTAGTAATAAGGAGAGGTCTCAGGAGAAATTTTTTTGGAATGAAATTTGGTTTTTTCCTCCTAGTGGCATTCTTATTATTTTCACTTACCGGGCTCATGGCGCAGGATTGCCAGTACGAGCTCAATGAATTTGATAAATTTACCAAAGAGCAAAAACTACTTACAAAGTCAAAACTGCTTTGGAAAAACGCCGGTACCGGTAATACTTTTACCTTTAAAGCCAGTCTCGATAAAGGACATAAATCTCTGCAAATCAAATATAGCGACCCCAAATCCTTTACCCTTTTACATGGAGGCGATTTGATGCTCCTTCTTGCAAATGGTGAAGCCATAACTCTTCATTTTGATCAGGAAATAGCTGCTAAAAGGGATGTGGTAGAACCCCGCTATACTGCTCTTTTTAGCTGTCCGCTGGATGAAGAAATTATTGCGAGGCTGATGAGCCAAACGATCACTGATTTTCGCATTGTTCATTCCACTGGTCATTTTGATCATCCGGTATCTGCTGAGTACGCTAAGAATATCCCCGTTCTGCTCAATTGCCTTAAATAAAATCGCTGCCTATCTGCATACAATAATTTCCTATGGGGAAGTATAATATACGGTGTGTGGGTTATTACATAACGTTTTCGACCAGTAAGCAATAGACGATGATGATTTATTTATCTGATAAATTACTATTTTTATGCGATAATTCGCTAAGCCGATGCAGATATTGATTTCTTTTCTTTTTTATGGACTGAGTGTATATCTCACCGATTGGTTATTGATGGGCGTTCACGTAGATAATTACAAATCGGCACTCATAGTGGCAGTAGTTTTATATTTGGTATATAAAATAGTAAAGCCTCTCTTTGTATTTCTCACTCTGCCGGTTACTTTCATTACGCTGGGTATCTTTTATATATTTATAAATGCCTTTATGATTTCGCTGGTTGAATGGATGCTCCCCTCGCTTTTCAGTATAGATGGCTTTGGTTGGGCCTTTCTTATGGGTCTAATACTGTATCTGCTCAATGGATTTTTTGATGAAATACTTTCCAGTTATTTTGAAAATTATTCAAAACATCCCTAGCGGATTTTATCTGCAGAATAGTAATGAGTATTTATAATATCCACACTGATTTATAAGCATACTACCGGCACTTTCTCCTATTTTTTTTTAGGGTGTTGATTAGTGCTGGTAGTTTTTTTAACCGCAGCTTTTAGTCCTTTGTGCTCCTTTAGTTTTTTTAAGGTAGTATTATTAGATTTGGGTTTGAAAAAAGCTTTACCACCGGTAGTAGTGGATTTCTTGACAGCGGGCGATTGCTCACTAGGGGTAATATTTTCCTTTTGAGCCGGGGCTTCGTTTTGTGGATTAAGAGAAGGTTCGGTTCTATTTGCAGAAGGGGTAGCTTTGGTTTGTTTAGTAGGGATAGTTGTACTCTCTAAAGGCAGGGATAACACGGGTTTGTCATTTTTTACTAAGACATTTTCTTGAGCCGCTTCGGAGAGGGCTTTTTTCTGGTTTTTTCTGTGGGCATTTCTCTTTTTAGAAGATGTTTTTTCAGTACTCATTTCCAGTGTAGCCGTCAGCGTAGTTTCAGCATGGTGTTGAGCAGATCCGGGCAGAGGGTGAAGATTAGTAGCATAATAACCCTTGTTTTCTATATACTGAATGTTGAATTTTACCCCCGTGCCTGGTCTTATATTTTGCTTGTTTATAATAGGCAACACCTGATCATTAAATTCAAAACTGAGATGTCTTTTAGATTCTCGAATAACACCTATTTTGCCATCAGTAATTTCTATTATACCTTCAAAGGTGAGATGTAGGGCGGCCATCACCTGGGTTACACGGGTCAATTCATTCTTTGTTTTTTCGAGCTCTCTTTTAGCTAGCTGGGTCTCCTCTTTGTAGGCCTCAGAGCTGCCTGTTTGCAGGAATTTAGAAATATTTTCTATGCGTATATCTACGGCATAAGGTCCCTTCTTATTGATTCTTTTTTCATAGATCACTTCCATCTCTTTTTCCGGCTCTAGGTCTTTATGGTCGAAGCCAGATGCAAAAAAGAATACGGTTTCATCGGTATCTTTTTGTTTGATAGCACCATATTTTTTGGTATGGTCGTACCAGTCTATTACTCCAGAATATCTATCGCCCAGGTTCTGTGCTTTGAGCAATTCGAGTTCTTGTTTTAGCTTTTCCGTTTCGGCGAGGTTTTCGGTTACTTCTTTTTGTAGAATTTTTATTTCAGTGGCTACGATTTGCGTATTTTGTTTATCTAGGCTAAATTCCATTTCTAAGCCGGAGGTTATTTGAATGTCTTTAACAGAGAAATTAAATTCAGATTTTCCATATACTAATACACCTTTAGAAAGTTTAGCATCAAAACTTTTCACCATACCTATAAGTCTTTTGCTTTTAGATAGTAACAGACCGGTGAGCATTTTAAACAAGTCCTCAGGGCTTTCATCCAATACGAGATTAATAGAAAGGTCTGGAATGAGGAGTAGTTTATCGCCGCCTATAATAGGCGTTCCTCCTTTAAAGAGTCGCTGAGGACGGGCATCGCGCTGTAGCCAAGGATAGGCGATGTGGTATTCATTAAAATTATCATTGCTTATCACGGCACTACTAAAGCGGCTGGCCAGATTTAGTACAAAATCATCGGCTTTTATACCCCCGATTACCTGGTAAAAAAAATCGCGGTAATCTGTAAGCAAGGTATTGTACATTACCTTTTCTTCATCATGTAGATGGTAGATGGTGTTAGCATCAAATATGCACTGAACTGTCTTGCCATTGTTAAGCAGATTTATCATAAGCTTATAGAGAGGTTGCAGCGAAAAGGTACCCAAAAAATTATTGCTGTTATCCAAATTTACTACATTGGCTACGTGCCAGCTGCATACATTGGTAGCGTCTATAATAAAATCTATTTTTTTTGTTTCGCTGTTTTTCGGCATTTCTGTCTTTAAATTCTCAGCTATTATTTTTTCAGATTTTGCCGGACCATTTTTTTGGAGGTTGCCGGAGGTTTTTTTTATCATCATCATTTGTGCTGGCCTGAGTAAAATATTTACTGACCTTGTTTTTTTTGGTTAAATTATTTTAGCCTTTTTCTCTATTCAATTCCACGTGAAGATGTGTTATGTAGAGGTTTTTTATAAGTGGACCTAGTAGGAGCAATCCGGCTTAGAAAGGGCGAAAAAAGCATCGCCGAAGGGTATTTATTATTTTTTATAATGAAGCACGATGGAGCGTCCTTTGTGAAAAATATTTCGGCCATTCAAAACACCACTGCGATATTGTCTTCTATTAGCTTCGGGCATTTCTAAATTTTTAGAGCAATATTCACTACAGCATCCGGAAAATTTCTCATCACACTCTTCACACTGTATAAAAAGGAGGTGGCATCCTTCATTTTTACAATTTCTATGTGTATCACAGGTATTTCCGCACTGATGGCAGGTGCTTATAACCTCTTCGCTTATTCTTTCGCCCAGCCGATCATCAAATACAAAATTTTTTCCTATAAATCTGTTTTCTAAACCACGGGCTTTTACTTGTCTGGCATATTCGATGATACCACCATCCAGCTGATATACATCGGTAAATCCTCGATGTTTTAAATAGGCACTGGCCTTTTCGCAGCGAATACCACCGGTGCAATACATTACCACCGGGTTTTCTTTCTTATGGCTGAGCATATCTACTACGATATCCAGCGAATCTCTGAATGTATCTACATCCGGTCTTATAGCATTCATAAAATGCCCCACTTCACTTTCGTAGTGATTGCGCATATCTACGACTAGGGTATCGGATTGTCTGGTGAGAATATTAAATTCCTCTGCACTCAAGTGCACACCCGTATTAGAAGAATCAAAGGTGGGATCTTCTATACCATCGGCCACTATCTTAGGTCTTACTTTTATAGCTAATTTATAAAACGATGGTGCCGATTCTTCTATGGCCAGATTTAGCCGAAGGTTTTGTAGAAATAAAATATCATTTAAATCTGTGAAAAAATCTTCCCATTTTTTTTCTGGTACAGATATCTGGGCATTTATCCCTTCGTCTGCTATATATATCCTCCCTAATACACCTATTGCATTCCAATGTATAAATAAATAATCCCTGAAAAAGGGCGGATTTATAATCCGGTGGTATTTATAAAAAGACAGAGTCTTTCTTTTTTCCGAATCGTTTTTTATTTTTTCTTTTAGAATGCGCTTATCAGTCTTATTGTGTAAGAGCATTTTTTTTTGCCACAAAGATAAGATAAAATCCGGAAAAATGTCAAGTACCGCTTAGTTTTAATACTAAATAAATTAAGGCTATACAAATAATAATAATAGCACTAAGGGAATAAGGGCGCAATAAATGGTTTATATGTTCAAAAATAAGTCTGGTTTTTCCTTTTGAGAGCAAAAAAATGAGAAGTACGGTCGTCATAGATATGCCCATACCTATCACAAATGCCGAAACATAAAATAGAATATGGGCAAAACTAGATCCTACGGCTACCAATAGTACGGGACTCAGTACAGAAGGGCAAGGAAGCAATCCACTTACGGCACCGGTGAGGGTCGCTTCTCTATGATGGTGGAGGTCTTCTGAACTATTACCGCAGTTATCTGTAGGGTGATATCGTTTATGATAAAGCAGATAAAGACCAAATCCCAACATAAGCAGGGGTGCCGCCCAGGTGAGTGTTTCTGTAATATGGGGCATACTTTCTTTAAAAATAAAACGCAGCAGATAGGCCAATACCAGTAACATAATAAAATGTGTAAGTATCATAATACTCACCATACGCAGGACTTCGCGGAGATTTACTTTTTCGCCTAGTATGTAGCCGGCTAAAATAGTTTGTCCATGACCGGGTTCCAGGCCGTGTAAGATACCGATAAGTAAGGTAGACAATATGGGAAGAATCTGGTGCAAGTATGTATTTATTTTATGCCTTGTTTTTTTAATTTTTTTATAGGCAGGTCTATAGATTTGCCATCGGCATAGGGAATAATATCTACTTTATTGAATCCATTTTTTTTAAAATATTTCAGTACCTCCTCTGATTCTGAGATAGTGGTAAAATATCCTATCCTATACCATTTTCCATCTTCAGTGGTCGTAAAATCCGCTGCTATATGCAATTTATTTATAGCTATGCTAAGTTTTGGATAATCGTCCGGATAGGGACCGGCTACGATGGCAAATTTTAGTCCGCTTTCATCCTCAGTGGCAAATACTAATGGGGCCTCGCTCACCTCATCATTGCGTAAGGGCTCTGCCCCAGCTTCTTCATCAAATCCCGTATTTTGAGAGGCTTTAGGCAACCGTTCTTTCTTTGGTTTTTTTACTTTCTGGGGGGTGGGTTCTATGATTTCCCCGTCATTAAAATCTATAAATTCACCCTCATTTTTATGAACATTGGACGGGGTTTCTGCCGGAGTAATGGTGGTATTTTCGATCGCAACCGTATTAGTATGAGCCGGTGCTACAGCAGGGGATGGAGGTGCTACCCCTACCTTACTGGGGATGCCGGAGGTAGATATAACCCGAAACATGATTCTTCGGTTTTGGCGATGCTGTTCTTCCGTACAGGACACCCCATCGCGGCACTCATTTAGTAGAAAAGTTTCTCCAAAACCCTGTGCCACAAGTCGGTCTCTGGTGATTCCTCTGCTCACCATATACTCTCGCAGATTAGCTGCCATCACTTCTGTGAGTTCTTTATTGCCCGCAGATTCTCCCTGGCTATCCGTATGTGCCTCGATAGATATAGACAGCAGCGGATACCGCTGCATAAGTTCTATAACTTTATCGGTCTGCTGCTGTGCACCATAGGTAATATAGGTCTTCTTAAATTCAAAAGGAACCTCGGAAATTCTAAGTGCTTCATTGAGAAAACTATTTACTTCATAGGGTATGCCGGAAGGATTGGCTGCATAAGAGGCCGTCTGCGTAGTAGAAGTAATAACGGCGGCACTCACTACGGGATTTTTTAGTGTAAATCTGTATATATCTTCTTTGCCTGCCCCTCCTTCTCGAGAAGAGGAGAAGTATCCGGCGTTTTTATCCGGTTCTACGATGATAGTAATATCATCCGCAGCAGAATTTATAGGGGCATTGCAATTAATGGGTTTTATCCAACTGCCATTAAGGCGATTTGAATAAAAAAGATCGAATCCGCCGATACCCGGATGCCCGTTTGAACTGAAATAAAGTGTACCATCCGGATGGATGTAGGGAAACATTTCATCTCCGGGAGTATTGATGGCCGATCCCAGATTTACAGGTGAGCTCCAGAGGCTGTCCAGCCTGTAGCACAGATAGATATCCGTACCTCCAAATCCACCATCCATATCGGAGATAAAATAAATATTCTCATTATCTGCACTCAATGAGGGATGCCCCACGCTATAAAAATCGGAAGCATATTCAAATTCTTTGATATCTCCCCAGATACCATTTTTCTTTTTTGTGGCGGTGAAAATTTTTAGAATTTTTACCGCACCGGTGCCTTCACCTTGTTTTTTTCCTTTGCTATTTTGCGTAAAAAAAAGTTTATTTCCATCAGGGCTCAATATAGCCGGACCATCGTGAAAGTTTGTATTAATAGTACCTTTTAACTTTTGGGTAATCCCGTATGATTTATCCTCATTTATATCGGTGGTATAGATGTCTAAAAAACTTAAATTGCCATTTTCATAGGCTTGTTCACTTTTTAGGGAGCCGGTGCGCGAGCTGGAAAAAATTAAACCCTGTGGGGAGAAAGCAGGTGCTAGATCAGATTCCGGGGTATTAAATGGAAGTAAACTGATCTCTATATCTTCTGCATGCGCAAAATACTTATTAATATGTCGGCAATTTTGGGCGAGTTTGTCTGCTTCCGGATACCAGTTTATGCACCGGAGATACCAGTCGGCAGCAGAATCATAAGCTCCGCAGGCTTGTAATACTTGTGCATATTCATAGGAAAATTCCGGCTCTGGAGGATTAGAAGCCAATACCTGCTCATACCAGTATCGCGCTTTTTTAGCCTGTCCGGTGATGCGATAGGATCGAGCCAGATTTTTTTTAGCTTCTAATGCATTGTCATAGATGAGCCATTCGCGATAGACAGGGATCGCTTCCTCATAAAATTTCTGATTATAGAAATGGTTTGCTCGCTCTGCTAGCTCAGAAATACGCTGAGCGCAAAGGGTATTGATTCCAGCAAAATAAAAAAGGATACAAAAACGAAGAATCATTTCTATCAGTTTATATTTCATTTAAAAAAGGATAACGATAATTGCGTGGCGGATCGAATGTTTCTTTAATAGCCCGCGGAGATATCCATCGCATAAGATTCCATTTAGAGCCTGCTTTATCATTCGTGCCGGAGGAACGTGCCCCGCCAAAGGGTTGCTGTCCTACTACCGCACCGGTGGGTTTGTCATTAATATAAAAATTTCCGGCAGCGTGACGGAGAGCATCTGTAGCGCGGGAAATGGCTAGGCGATCCTGAGAAATAATGCTGCCGGTGAGCGCATAAGAGGAAGTGCGATCTACAAGGGCCAGTGTGGCTTCAAATTCTCCCGCAGGATATACATAGATGGTGAGTACCGGCCCAAATATCTCTTCACACATCGTGGTACTGTGTGGATCTGTGGTGAGTATAACCGTGGGTTCTATAAAATATCCCTCCTTTTTATTATAGTTTCCACCGGCTAAGATGGTGCAGTGGCTGTTTTTTTTAGCTCCTTCTATATAAGCGGAAATGTTATCAAAAGATTTTTCATCAATTACGGCGTTTATAAAATGAGAAAAATCTTCTACTGTTCCCATCTTTATGGTTTTGAGATCCGCGATTAATCGGTCCCTCACCTCGGGCCAAATATTGTCCGGTATATATGCGCGTGAGGCAGCCGAACATTTCTGCCCCTGGTACTCAAAAGCTCCTCTGATTAGGGCTACGGCTAGTACTTCAGGCTCGGCACTGGGATGGGCCAAAACAAAATCTTTGCCGCCGGTCTCACCCACTATGCGTGGATAAGTTTTATACTTCGAAATATTATTTGAAATGGTTTTCCACATGTAATTAAATGTGGAAGTGCTGCCGGTAAAATGCAATCCGGCAAATTCCGAATGATCAAAGACTACGGCTCCAGCCGATGGTCCATCGGTAAAAACCAGATTGATAACCCCATTCGGCAATCCGGCTTGTGTAAATACCTCCATTATGACGCCGGCAGAATAAATCTGAGTAGCGGCGGGCTTCCATACTACGGTATTGCCCATGAGTGCTGGAGAGGATGGCAGATTGCCGGCGATGGCGGTAAAATTAAAGGGAGTAACTGCAAACACAAAACCCTCCAGTGGGCGATATTCCATACGATTCCATATACCGGGCGATGAAATGGGCTGATCGCGATAAATATCTTGCAAAAACCAAGTATTAAATCGCAGAAAATCTGCTAATTCGCAGGCAGCATCTATTTCTGCCTGATAGGCATTTTTACTTTGGCCCAGCATGGTGGCTGCATTAATACGGTAGCGATAGAAGCCTCCTATAAGATCCGCCGCTTTAAGAAAAATGGTAGCTCTCTCCTCCCAAGGCATATTCTCCCAGAGGGGCTTTGCTTTTAATGCGGCATCTACAGCACCGGCAACGTGAGGTTTTTGGCCCTGATAGTAAGTTCCGAGTGTAAATTTATGCTGGTGGGGCGGATGGAGGGTACGTGTCTCATCGGTTTTTATGGTCTGCCCACCTATATTCATTGTTATCTCCCTGCTAGTGGATTTAGCCTCATTGAGTGCTTCCTTTAACCGGACTTTTTCTGGAGTACCAGGTCCATAGCTTAATACGGTTTCATTTTTTGGCAGCGGTATCTCGAAACTACCTTTAGGCATAATCACATTTTAGGCTACAAAGGTAAGGAAAATTCGAGCCTTTCCTATGATTATTTATAGCAGTCTTACCTGAGCCATATCTAAAAGCTGGGCTGTTTCTGTGCGCAAAATGCGCCCAGGAAATTTTTCTATCGTTATATAATCGTGGGTGCCTATCACAAAAGTTGTATTCGTATGCTGATTTAGATCATACAAAAGCTGAAAAATTTCTTCGGAGGTTTCCGGGTCTAGGTTTCCGGTGGGTTCATCGGCGAGTACCAGCTCCGGATGATTGAGTAAGGCCCGAGCTATGGCTATGCGCTGTTGTTCGCCACCGGATAAGCGGAAAGGCATTTCTTTGCGTTTTTTGCCCATTCCCACATATTCTAGTACTTCGGTGATGCGCTTATCTATATCAGTGGCATTTTTCCAGTTGGTAACCTTGAGTGCAAAGGCCAAATTCTCTTCTACATTACGATCCATAAGTAGCTGAAAGTCCTGAAATACGATGCCTAGCTTGCGACGTAAAAAGGGTACGGTTTTCCAATCGAGTTTTTTTAGTTCGAATCCCACTACCTGGCCCACCCCTTCGCCAAGGGGGAGCTCGCCATAGAGTGTTTTTAGAAGACTGCTCTTACCGGCACCTGTCTTGCCAATGAGGTAAATAAACTCGCCGCGTTTTACGGTGAGATTTACCTTAGACAGGACACAGACATCGTTTTGATAAATATTGGCATTGCTGAGCAGAATGAGGGGCACTTCTTCCATATTCGAGGAGATTTAAGACAAAGGTAGGATTTATATAGGGAATTTGACCATGGATAGACTGGGTAATATAACCTTACCATCATGAGAAAATGGGCTTCCTACAGGATGCGCCTGATTTCTAAAAATCGGTCTTGGTAGGAACCTGTGAGGGTATTATACTTTACACCACTTTGCGTAGCTGCGGAAGAAGAATGTATAAACCTAAGCATACAAGCTGCATTTTATACCACAATGCCAGAATGGCCGGGGTTCCGGTTTTTGCTATCTGTACCGGTAAAGAGGATGATATCCCCAGGGACTGCTTTACACTGCGCTATGGCTTTCCCTGTTTTAGCCAACTCAGCAGAGGAGGGGGGCAAACTCATACCATTCTCTCTGAATACATAATAGACAAATCCGGAACAATCAAACCCTGCAGGACTATCGCCACCGCTTAGATAAGGAGCTCCCAAGAGGTGCTGGGCGGTAGCCAAAATATGGTTGGCATCCGGCCCAATCCGCGGTGCGGGTGGGATGGAAACCGCCGAATTGTTTTCCGCAGGGGGCAGGCAACTCCAATCTGGTAAGCCGGCAATACACCTAAGATCAGAAGAAAATAAAATAACCGCCTACCCATCTTACTACAAATATAGCAAATAATAAGGAGAGCACGCACCAGTGCCGGCAATATCTCTCTTTATTGCCATCAAAGCCGAATAATGAAAGAATGGCAGGCAATTACTTGTCCTAAAGCTGCGGCTTATAGGTCGGCGATTCACACATCTTTCCGATCAAGAAGAGATTGTTGTAGTAATTTTGTGCAGTGATGTTAAGGATTATATTTATGGGTACGCCTGCTTTTGCTGTCGGGGTACTGGAGGCAATAGTAAGTGCCGGTTATGAAGTGATAGGCGTTGTTACAGCGATGGATAAACCCGCCGGGAGAGGTATGAAACTGCAATATTCTGCCGTAAAAATGTATGCACTAGAAAAAGGGATACCCGTACTACAACCTAAATCGCTAAAAGATGTCGGCTTTTTACAAGAACTAGAGAACCTAGAAGCAGATGTGTTTGTAGTAGTAGCCTTCCGTATGCTGCCAGAGCAGGTATTTGCTATGCCACCCAAAGGTTGTTTTAATCTTCACGCCTCGCTATTGCCGGCTTATAGAGGTGCTGCACCCATAAACTGGGCAATTATAAATGGTGAAATGGTGACTGGCGTGACTACTTTCTTCCTAGCAAAAGAGATAGATACCGGCCAAGTAATACTTCAAAAAAAAGTAGATATCCCCTGGGATTTTAGCGCAGGCGATCTGCACGATGAGCTGATGATCCATGGCGCTGACTTGGTAGTGGAATCCTTAAGGATGATAGAAAATAATAACTGTGTCCCAGTGCCCCAGCCCATGGTTGGGGATTTTCCCAAAGCCCCTAAAATTTTTTCGGCAGACTGTGAGATTGACTGGAATAAAACTGCCCTGTCACTTTATCATTTTATAAGAGGCTTATCGCCCTATCCCGCGGCTTATACTGTGCATAATGGAAAGCGGGTAAAGATATTTAAAACCGCCCTTTTGCGTCACCAAGAAGCTGATGCCGGACAATGGACTACCGATGGCAAAACCTGGCTGCATATCGCTACCAGCCAGGGGGCATTGGATATACTGGAACTGCAGGAAGAAGGCAAGAAAAGAATGGGTATAGAAGCCTATTTGAGAGGTCATAAGATGGAATGATTTGACCATTGGAGACTTATAGAGGAAATGCTGAGGGCACTTATTGCCATTTTGAAGAATAGCATAGATCGAGGAATGGATACTTTTATTTATTAGTTTGCCTAGATAAAATAGCTGGGCAAGTATTGATAATTATACCGAATCAGGCTTTTAGGCAATAGTTTTTTTGTAGGGTGTAGGCACGTGTTTCATCATCCGGTCAATCACCTTTTGAAAGATGCCGGTCTTTTCTAAAGACCGGTAATATCGGTAGCCATATTTATTTAAATAGTTCTGAACTAAGGCGAAATGAAGATGTGTACATCTGTTCCATCCTCTCTTGCCCATTTTGCCAGATATACTAGGCACATAGACGTATCGGGAAACTGATTAATAAATGGGAAAAAATGAGATTTAATAATTTGGTGACCCTTTGAAACCAAACTATTTGGTAAATATTCGCTATTTATGTTATTTACTAAGTGCCTGATTCAGTAAGTTTATTAATGAAAAATTGCGAATAGGGCCCTTGCTTACCGTGATATTTATCCTAGGGATTAGCTTTGCCGGCTGCCAAAATGAAGAAGAAGAAAAAGATTTATGCCTGAGGTGATGTGGCTAATGTCTCCACAGATTTTGAATGTGAGATAAACGGAGACGGGGTAATAATGGGGTTATAAAAATGTATGGCTATGATTGTAGTTGAAGAACTTTAGAAATGCCCATCCTATATTTTCCAGAAAACAATTATAAGCTGGTAGCAGCCATGTATCCAGATACCAATTAAAACATAGCCCCGCCCGGTGCTACCTCAAAATCCGGGGATAAGAGAACTACGTTATCATCCTTATCGGGCAGTCCGAGAACCAGTACTTCGGACATAAATTTTCCTATCTGGTGGGGTGCAAAATTTACAACTGCTATCACTTGCTTATAAATAAGGGATTCTGGCGAATAGCGGTGGGTGAGCTGGGCCGAACTTTTTTTTATCCCTATTTCTGCTCCAAAATCTATCCAAAGACGTATAGCCGGTTTATGGGTGCTTGTGGCTAACTCAGCTCGGAGGATGCGACCACATCGGATATCTGTTTTGGCAAATTCTTCGTGGGAAATAATGGACTTTATGGGCATAATAAATAATAGATAGAGATGAGGAAAAAAAGGTTATCTAATAGAAATGAAATATAACACCGCACGGATACAAAGATATAAAATGACAAGTAATCAGGCTCTGAATCGTTATCGCCAATTCTTTTTTTGATGTGGATAGCCAAAAAAAATAATTACCATCCCTATACGGGATAAATTACAAATTAACCTTCTATAAAAGCCTGCACCTTGCATGAGATTATAAACTACTAAACTGCATTCCAGTCTGTGCTATCGGCATACAGCTATGCCATTATAAGTATGAATGTACAAAGGGTTAAGATATAAAAAAATGTTAGTAATAATGCTGGTATATCTGTAAATCTTCATCCCAAAAAACGAAGAATAATACCTATTAGTGCAAGCACCATACCTTTGCCTAAAAGCAAAGCCAAACACCATAAAGGGGGTATGAGCCGGAAGCCCGCCCAAGGAGCCACCATAAGATGGATCGTATAAAAAATTCTGAAGTAAGAATGAACTGTAATTGGCTATACATACTGAGCGGGTGATGGTGTGATGAGAAATGAACGAATAGACACAGGCATAGAATTCTATCATCCTTTCTATGGAGTTTCGAGGGGGGATTCATCATTATAGCAGCTGCTGATTATAGTGTGCATAAGATGATGAATGGCGGGATTAGCGGCGATAATTTCTTTAAGGGACAGCGTATTATTCTCACCATTAAAATCGGTGCAAAGGCCACCTGCTTCGCGGATTATACAGATGCCAGCGGCCATATCCCAGGGCTGTAGTGTCTGTTCAAAAAAACCATCGTAGCGACCACAGGCTACATAGCAGAGATCTGTCGCCGCCGAGCCACAGCGGCGTAAGCCGCGGGTGTGGCGCATAAAATGGTGAAGTGCCCGAGTATATTGGCGAAGATGGCTAAAATCGTAGAAAGGGAGACCGGTGCTTAGCAGGGTAGTGGAGAGATGGGTTCTGTCTGATACTCTTATTTGGCGGCCATTTTTAAAGGCACCGGCATTATGGGCGGCATAGAATAATTCGTCCTGAAAAATTTCATATACCACCCCTAGGAGCAACTCATCTCCATGAGCCAGAGCTACACTTATAGCCACCTGTGGAATACCGTGAATAAAATTTGTAGTGCCATCTAAAGGATCTATGATCCAGGTATAATGACCCTGTTTATTATTGATACCTTCTTCGCCCATAATTCCACAGCCAGGTAGGAGCACTAGTAATGTATCTGTAAGCCGGCGTTCGGATTCGCGATCTATGTCGGTAACCAGATTATTTAAAAACTTAGTGTCTATATGGTGTGCCTGCACGGATGACTGTCGGCTATGTACCCATATACCGGTGTGGCGAACGAGGGTCTTTACTTCCTCTAGTAGGGATAATAACAGCTCATTCTTCACAGGCAGATTTTGGTGGTTATATTTTTCCTTTTATGATGAGAACAAATTCGCCCCGGGGCTCCTGGACTTTATAATGGGTGAGGAGCTCAGCAGCTGTACCACGGCGTGTTTCTTCAAATTTTTTAGTAAGTTCTCTAGAAATAGATAGTCGTCGTTCCGGTCCCATTATTTCCACTATGCGTTCCAGCAGACTGAGGATTCGATAAGGCGATTCATAGAGAATAACCGTTATATCTGAATCTGCGATCAGACGAAGAGCGGTTTGTCGTCCTTTCTTATGGGGCAGAAAACCCATAAACAGAAACTCATCGGTAGGAAAACCGGAAGCTACCAATGCAGGTACAAAGGCGGTGGGCCCGGGGAGACACTCCACCTCTATATCATTTTCTACACAGGCCCGTATGAGGAGAAATCCGGGATCGGATATGCCGGGAGTGCCGGCATCGCTGATTAGGGCGATGGTCTCTCCTTGCAGTAGGATATTTATCCATTTTTCTATTACCTTATGCTCATTAAAAGCGTGAAAGGAGGAACAAGGCCTATCTATCTGATAGTGCTGGAGTAATTTTTTAGAGGTGCGTGTATCTTCGCAGAGAATATGATCGGCCTCTTTAAGCATACGCAGGGAACGCAGAGTTATGTCTTCCAGATTTCCAATAGGAGTGGGGATAATGAGTAGCTTAGACCGGGGCATAGTTTGGTTTAAATGGGCGGACTATGTTTTCTTGCAGGGAAATAAGGGTTTCTGTGCGCTGAATACCCTTTATCTTTTGTATTTTATCGTGTAAAAGGCTGTATAGATCGAGGGTATCCTTACAGATAATTTTTATAAAAAGACCATAATTTCCAGTAGTATAATGTACTTCCACTACTTCGGGGATATCCTCCAGATGAGATACTACTTCTTTATGCTCTACCCCATCGGCGAGGAAAATGCCGAGGAAGGCTACAATACCGTAGCCTAACATACGATAGTCTATATGTAAATAATGGCCGCGAATGATACCGAGTTCTTCCAGTTTTCGTACCCTGGCGTGTACGGCAGCTGGGGTGAGATAAATCTCTTCGGCGATGACCTTATAGGTGAGGTCGCCACGATTTACCAGCAAATTGATGATATGAAAATCGGTATTGTCCAGCTTGTTGAGGACAGCTTTAGAAGTACTCATAGTTGAAAATTTCCAGCTAAAATACACTTTTATTTAATAATATCAAAAATATTATAATTTTTATTGAATAATTTGTTAGTTTGGAGCAAATGCTATTATCTTTGTACTGTTCTTTGATAGCAAGCTCTTACGGGCTTCATACTGTAGGGTGACGAAACTGGCAGCCGTGCCCCCTTGTCTCGGGGGTGGAGAGTTTGGGATAAATTCTTTCGGAAAGTTTTTGGAATATAAGTTCAAAACCTTTCCGTCTGGGCTAACTGCTCCTTGAAGGTTCGACTCCTTCCCCTACAGCTTTCTACCGGCCACCCTTGGGTAGTCTTTTTTTTATTTTTTTGTCCCCCAAAAAGCTACCCATATACTAGGATAAATAGCCTTTTGAATAATATCTAGGCCTAATTCCCTCTTGCCATTTTAGAGTGATATTAACAATGAAAAGCTAGTTTTGGCTAGTTGTGTCTTCGATATTTTTGTGCATATTTTTTTCCAAATCATCCGGTTTTGGCTGATATGTAGAAAATGATAACTATTTTATGGTTTGTATCCTTTTTTATTGATTATCTTGCCACCTAAAATAATTGTATGGAAATTGCTTTCAGAATAGGCACTAAATATGGCGTATATGCCATGCTCTTGGGTCTCATTATCAGTATTTTATTCTATTTATTAAATCCCAGCCTGTTGATGAATTGGGCAGCTTATTTGCCATCACTGGTCACTATCGTGCTGATGGTGATGGCAGTAAAAGAATGTAAAAATTACCTCGGGGGATACATACGATATGGTGAAGCCTTGCTCACGGGCTGGTCTGCCTATCTTTTTCCGGCGGTGATATCCACTCTGCTCACCTGGCTGCTTTTTAATTATATAGACCCTTCGCTTCTAGACTTACAAAAGGAGAAAGCCATAGAGGCGGCAATAAAAGTGGCGGAAACCTTTGGAATGGATGGGCACAATCAGGAGGAAATGATAAACAGCCTCGAAAAGGCGGATATGTCGTTTACTATGGGTAAGGCCTTGATGAGCCTGGTATTCTCACTCTTCATAGGAGGTATTATAGCGGCTATTATTGCTCTTATTATGAGACGAGAAAAACCTAAGGACGCTTAGATAATTTAAAGCTTGTTTTGTGGAGCAATAAAAAAAGCCGTTCTCAGGAACGGCCTTTTAGCAAGGGGGTGGAGGACCGGGCTCGAACCGGCGACCCTTAGAACCACAATCTAATGCTCTAACCAACTGAGCTACATCCACCGTGTATGTCTGATACTCACTATCAGATTCGGTTGCAAATTTACAACTATTTTTATTTAAACTCCAAATTATTTATTTTAAAATGGGCTGATCTGCCGATAATTTTATTTTGCGTTGCACTTGGTTATAAGGACCGGGAATGGGCGTACCATTTTTATCTAGTAATGAAAGTGCTATGGTGTTTTCGCCCATAGGCAGTCCTTCTATAAAATAGGGTTGCCAGCGGTCAATGATAAATTCTTTACCATTGATAGTAGCTTTCACCCTATTTCCGTCAGGTGCCAATACGGAATTGAGCAGATAAAAATCCAATAATATTTTTCGTGTATTTTTCTCCCCTATGTAGTCGCCCTTGGGTCGGCTGTAAAAAAGGTGAGGAGCATTGATGTCTAGGAATTGGGGTTTAGCATTTCCCACAGTAAATTGCCTAATTTTCCAGGCGGAGGAATTTTTAATACTTTCGTGATAGGAGCGGGATAGAAAGGCTAAGCAGGTATAGGATCCTTCAGGCAGTTCTTTTTCCCAGGAAGTTTCATAGTATGCAGTATAGGGCTCATTATTGATGATATGATGGATATGCTGTCCTTTATCTGAGTTATTGCAGCCTTTGTTTCCGGCATCTGGCGTTTGCATACCCAGTTCAAAATTTTCTAATTTGAAGTTAAATTTTACTAAGCCGGGAGGGATTTTTTTAATAGCGGCGGGCATCAGTTCATTCAAAGACGCATTTGCAAAATCGTAAGAACCGCCTGCCGGAGTAAGGGTAATTTCTTTAGCAGTTTGGACCACTGATGATAGGAGAGTGTCTGTATTTTGATGATAGGTGGAGGTGGTATTAGCTGCCTCCTTGTTTTTGCAGGAGATAAGCAACATAAGGCCAGTAGCTGCTAAAAGATCAATTTTTTGTTTCATAACTGTTCGTTCTTAGCTGGTTATATTCGGAATCGGCGTTATACTTTGCAAGGGAAGAAAAATATAAAAATAGCTCTGTATGGCACGGAATTTTTCTCCCGCAGACCAAGTAAAAACCACGTTGAGGACAGAAAAATGAGTATAGAATTAGATATGAAGTATTATTTTCTTGAAATAAATTTCTAATACTCATTCTGGGTTAAAGATACAAATATTTTATCATCTCTGGGGGAAGCGGTATGGCCACTTTTATTAGGACACGCCAGCTGCTAAAGAAGAATTAAATCATACAAACACGATGAGCATTATGGGGCAAAAAAAAACCGACCTTGGCCGGTTTTTAGAAGAAAAAATGGGGGAATTATTGATAAGAAATATTGGTAAAAATTCCCGTTGTCACATCATTGGTCTCATCGTCAATAGTACAATTAAATTCAAAACTCCCACTTACAATTTTATTAATGATATCGAAAGTAGTAAAGGTAATACTTCCGGAGCCAACTGTAGCGGCCAAACAGGGATCCGCTGTGCCGGCTAGCAAAAGCTGAGCAGTAGTAAGTGTACCTATCTCACCGATGCCTACCTCAAAACTTCCGCCATAGCTGAGGGTAATCATGCTGCCATCTGTGGCTGTGCCAGAAATGCTTAAAATAACGCCGTTTAAGGCCGAGGCAGTGATCTCATCAGCTACCCAGTTTATACCATTTATGATAGCAGTCATAGCCGAAGGGATGCAGGCATTACAAGGACCACCGCAGTCTATTCCGGATTCGCCCTGATTCTGGATACCATCGGAACAAGAAGCTGAAGTGCAAATAGCAGTACAGGGACCACCACAGTCTATGCCCGCTTCATCCTGATTTTGGATGCCATCATTGCAGGAGGGTTCTGCTGTACAGGGAGAGCAAGCACCACCGCAGTCCACACCGGTTTCATTTCCGTCTTGTACACCATTAGCACAGTTATTTACACTGCCACAAGGAGGGCAGGTGCCACCGCCACAGTCCACCCCTTCCTCGGCACCATTGAGTATGCCATCCAAGCAGGTTGGCGGAGTGCCGCAGGGCTGGCAGCTACCTCCGCAGTCCACCCCGGTTTCAGAACCATTTTGTACTCCATCATTACAGAGAGATCCGCAAGCCGGGCAGTCACCACCGCAGTCCACATTGGTTTCATCGCCATTCATTACACCATCAACGCAGCTAGGAACAAAACCGATCTCACAGGGCAGATTATTGCAGGGATTGCAGGGACCACAGCAATCTATGCCTAGTTCTCCCTGATTTTGCTTGCCATCGCTACAGGTGGGCTCTTTAGAGCAGCCGCTGTGGATAAAAAGAATCAGGGCTATCACCAGCAGTGAAAACATTTGTATGAGATATTTCATTTCCAAAGATGTTTTCTGCAAAAATAGCTAATTAATTTTATAGGCGTAAAAATCTTCAAAGATTCTCGATTCCTTTATAGTATATCAGGGAGGCTTTGAGCCATTAGGCCAGTAAATATCCCTGGGATAATGCATGGTGATGTATTTCCTGATAGTTTTCAAAAAAATAGACGGATCCGCCTATCTGGTGATTTTGAGCGTATTTTTTTAAATTTTTTAGGTTTGCAGAATTTTCTACGATGCGTATATAGATTTGAAGAATACGCTCTTTGTATTTTTCTTTCAGTTCCATATATATTACCGCATCCAGTTCCGTACTGTCGCCTACTAGGAGAAAGGGCAAATGAGGATAGGCATCCATTATGAGGCAGATACTTTCGTACTTGTGGGTTTTTTTTATGCCGGTCTTAAGATTATCCCGTTGGGTAGAGGGGTCGCGCAGCAGCATAGGGCCACGGGGAAATTTATTGAGGATAAAAAAATCTCTGAGCATATCATAGAGATTCCAGGGGCTTCGCGACACATAAAAAATAGGATTTGGTGCTAGGGGACTATTATTGCGAAAGAGATGATATAGATGTTCTGCTCCTCTCACGGAGTGTTTTGAATAGGCATTGGTTATCATCGTTTTTAAGACCATCTTTAGCTTATTGCTCACACCGGTATGCACTACAGTATCATCTATATCTGTGATTAGGCCATACTGCGCCAGCCTAGACGGCACTAATATTTTACCGGAAATAACATCTTCAAAATTTAACTCGGGTAGGCTTATGTGATAATCCAGCCATCGTTCTGTATCCTGAGGAGCCAGGCCCCAGTCTGTGGTAAGTTGAAAAAATCCACGGTTATCGGTTTTTATGGCTAATTTCATACTCAGAAAACTGATCCTTGCGTGTATATCAGGAACACCGTTTATAAGGAAGCGACGTTTATTATTTATTAAATTTCTCCAGAGTCCATCAGTTTCGGTGGTAAGCGGCTCCACTTCACCGGTCACGATACGACCCTTTAAAAATGTAAAATGAGCCGATGAAAAGCCACGATAAAGAAGGATGCTCGGTTTTACTTTTTGACTTTCATTAGATTCGGTCATCGGAGTACAGAGGAAAAAGATTGCGGGTTAAAAATAAGAAAATTCCGCGCACCGTTCTTTGTAGCCGAAAAGCTCACTAAAATAAAAATTAAAAATTTAGTGTATATTGCGGCAAAATTTCAAATCAGGTGGATAGTGATTCAGTACCTCAAAAAAATAGATGGACGTATGCAGGAGTTATCTGTGCGCGAACCGGGCAGCTGGATCAATATATATCCTCCTTTCTCGCCAGAAGAGGTATTAAAGTTAAGTGAGGAACTTTTCATTCCCATAGAATTTTTGCAGGATTCTATGGACGTAGATGAGCGCAGCCGTTTTGAGCTGGATGAAGAACTCAAACTCATCGTTATAAATACACCGGTAAAAAATAAAAACCAAGAGGAAGCCGAAGCAAATTTTATTACTGTGCCGGTAGCTATTATCTATCACCGGGAGTATATTATCACTGTAAGTTCGCAGGAAAATCCCACCATAGATTTTTATTTGAATCGCAATATTAAGACCTTTGACCCCGCTAATAAAGAAGAATTTATCCTCCAAATACTCGATAAAAATATTTACTATTTTCTGCAATATCTAAAGCGCATAAATCTGCTGAGAAATACTTATGAAAAAGAGCTATTTCACTCTAGTAGAAATATGGAATTATCTAAACTTATAACTTTACAGAAAAGTCTTATTTATTTTGCTACCACATTGCGCGATCTGGAGGTGATGACGATGAAAATTCAGCGCACAAATATTCTCAAACTTGCAGATCAAAGCGATGCCTATTATTTTTTGGGCGATGTGATCATAGATACAAACCAAGCACGCGAAATGGCAGATGTCTATACCAATATTCTCAATACTACCGTAGATTCTTTTGCTTCTATTATCTCTAATAATCTGAATCAGGTGATGAAGAGACTTACCTCGGTCACTATCATTTTAATGGTGCCTACTCTGGTAGCTAGTTTTTTTGGTATGAATGTAAAACTGCCATTAGAACAAAACTCTTTTGGTTATGTCTATATTATTCTACTATCTATGTTAGGGGCTTTTTGTATCATGTATTTCTTTAGAAAAAACGAGTTGTTTTAATTCTGCAGAAAAGGAAAGATAAATTGCCAGCTTTCATTTCGGGGGCAAGCATAACTACGCTATTCATTACAGCTGATGAATGGCTCCTATTCCCGATCTATCTTACGGTGTGGAAGGCTCGCTTCCCCACTTTATAAGTCTCTCGCACTATAGAATGATATCATTCATCCCCCCGAAGGGCGGAGAAACCTGTTGCACTTATTACTTGAAGTTACGCTGTTAAGCTTTAGTTTTTGCTTATTAGTCTTAGTAAACTTTTGTTTTTTGCTCTTGGATGGAGTTTCAATTATTTGTTTTGCTTTTTCTATTTGTTTATTCATTTCATGCAGATCTTTACGGTATCGCACAGTAGAATAACTGCATATCAAATAGCCTAATTCCGTCTTTATTCTAATACTTTGCCCATCTTTCCTAACGATTTGTTTATCTATTATTTCAAGAAACTTTATTGAAAGGTTTCCCATTCTTGCTCCGACAATATAGTTGATATTATTTTGGTTTAAATGTGTAATATTTTCTAAACTAATCATTGCAGCATCTGCCACTGCTGTAAATTCTTTTACTTTATTTCTTTTGATAAAATCCTTTATGCTTGGAATAATGGTATGTCCTTCAAAAGTATTTCCGCTGAATATCTCAAATGCGATTGGAAATCCTTCTTTGGTAACTATCAGGGCCACTAGTATCTGTGGTTGCTGCGATTTGCTATCTTTAGAAAAGCCATTTTTTCGTAATTCATCTTCCTCAAATGTCTCAAAGTATAGTGTTGTAACATCATAAAAAACTATATCAAAGCTGAACGAATAATAGGCTCTTGCGAAATCAACAACCTTCATCTCAACTTTTTCCTTTAAATCAATAAATTGCGGAGCTATTTTATAATAGCTTTTTCGACTATGTTTTTTACCAAAAAATTGCTCCATTAATTCTAAAGAACGAAGTGTTGATGCCGGTTCAAATATCCTTATAATAACTAAATCATTTAATAATGAAGGCAGCTCAGCAAATCCCATTTTTTCTTGTATTAAACTAATTTGTTGGTAGAAAAAATTGTATTGAACACCTATAAAAGTGCAACGATTGAGGTGAATTAGTTTACTGGAACTATCATCAGAGAAAATGGATAGTTGTTTAGTAAAGTCCTTCATCCATTCTTGGGCTGCATTTAATAGTTCTGTAAGTTCGGTTTCAGAATGAGCCGAACCGATATGGTGTAAAATGACTCTTTTGTTATTTTGATACCGTACGATTTGAACAGCTTTGGCTGTTGATGCCGTCTTTACTATTCTTATTTTCATATAAAACAACCCTTGAGTGCGGTAAAAATACGAAATAAAACTACTAAATGGCTGATAATCAATTATTTAAAACCGCACTAAATTTAGTGGGGACAAGTCAGGAAAAGTTTCGGCTATGAGATGAAGCTGATCTATAGATATAGGCGATTTGCCCTGCTCCATAAGAGAATAGGTTTTCTGCGTCACATTTAATTTTTGGGCTAAATAATCCTGTTTTAGTCCTTTAATTTCCCGGATCATCCGTATTTTTCTAAAATTCTCCATAAAACATTGTTTTCAGTATAAAAAGAGTTGTTTTAGGAATATTTTATACTTTGTGCAAATATACAAAGAATAAAAAAACTATATAATTTTGTATTAGAAATGCTACATAAGTGGAGGATACAATAGAAAGACGAATTCACGATACCGTCTTTATATTAGCTCTGATTTGTAGTTTTCTATTTATAGTTATTTCTACCTATCCGCTATCCGGAAAGCGGCAGATAGAAAAAGTATAGAGCCAGTGGAGCTGCGACCACTTTAATACATGGCAGCAAGGGGATGCTGAAAACCTTTAGAAGAGAGTAGGGGAATAATTGATAATAATAATTTTTTATGAAAAAGATTAAATCCTTATCGAATCCATTATTTAAAAAGCCTGTTATGAGTAAGAGTCAACTATTAGGCTTGATAGGAGGAAGAGACAAAGAAACAGTGAATGGTCGATATTCTGATCTAATAAAAGATTCTTGTCCACCTGAGAAGAATTGGGAGATCATTGACCGGGTTTAAAATTTTATTAACTGGCAGGGAAGAATATCTCTTCCCTTGCTAGTTTTTTAATATGGGTTAAAATATTTTAATAATTAATAATAATATTTTGTGTAGAAAATTAGTAACCATTTATATGAGTCGACTGACATTTTTGTGTTTTGTGTTCCTAAGTTCATTGCCATTTATAATGTATCCGTCCCACTAAGTACATACTTTCGGGGTCCTTTAAAGGGTACTAAATTTGCCGAAAATTTATTCTCTATGGATAAGACCACAATGGTTCGGCTTTTGCGAAGATGGAAAAAGAGCGGACAGAGCTTTCATTCTTTTTTTATGGAATTAGGCATCTCTCCCAGTACTG
>Ga0209398_1000354_pt1 | contig 29452 bp, 27 predicted proteins | sample AshMeaBigSpring_FD_184125 | JGI IMG/M metagenome (GOLD analysis project Ga0209398, IMG submission 184125) | Groundwater microbial communities from Big Spring, Nevada to study Microbial Dark Matter (Phase II) - Ash Meadows Big Spring (SPAdes)... | ecosystem: Environmental > Aquatic > Deep...
CTCGCCCTCCCAGAATTGCGAAGCTGTTTTGTGGGCACGCGGAGGGTGCTGTCGCGGGGCATGCGGCACACGGAGTGTGCCGCCTACGAGGCCTCGCGCGGCCGGGAGCGAAGCGTTTCGCAGCAGCGCCCACCGCGCGATCGACCATGCCGTGGGCGTTGGGGCGGAACGGGCAGACGTCTCCTTCCTGCCCGCACGCGGTATCGACTCGCCCGACGCGGCGACGGGGAGGGCTGAATATTCGTTGCTCGTGGAAAAACCCGCAAGTTCGTCCCAATCTCACACGATAAGAAGTCTAGGACCAAGTGTGTGGGGGCCTGAGCCAATGCGCGAGGCGTGCTGGCTCAGCAGCTATCTGGCGAGCATGCGGCGAAGGGAACTCACATGTCACGCACACGTACCGCGGCGGTCGTCTACGGGTTGCTGGCCGTGGCTGTTCTGACGGGCAATGGCTGTTTCTGGGTCACAACCGAAGGGCCCTACCTGGGCGCCCTCTCGATTCCGATTCCGGTCAGCCCCTACTTCCAGGACCAGAAGGAAGACGAGTTCTGGGAACACGAGCGTTACGCGCGGGCCCCGATCCTGGGTCCGATTACGGCCGGCGGCCCGCCGACGGCCCTCGACCCACCCAGTGACGATCAGATCATGCGCGTGCTGGAACGCAGCCATCCGGTGGAAGGGGGACTGCCGCTGCTGTACGAGGTCCAGCGGAACAACGTGCGGATTACGAAGGACTTGCTTGCCGACTACGTCGATCCGCCCCGCGTCTATCCGCTGATCGGCCCAGCGCAGCTGCACCACGCGCACTACAAGTGCACGATCTACCTTTCCGAGACCAGGCGTATCGGCTGGCCGGTGCCGCACACGCTCAAGGACGAGGACAGCATCGAGGTCGTCTACATCGACCACAACCACCTGCACATGGTAGGCAATGTGGATCCCGGCCAGTCGCCGACCTACTGACCTTGGCGGGGCCGAGCCGACACCAAGGCGGTCGTCACCTGGCGCGTGACGGCGTCCGAGAGCCGCGCACGGCACGCCATCATTTTCGCGCACGATTACTTGAATCGCCTTGCGTGATCCTGGGGCAGCCGTTCACAAGCCGGGGTCTGGCTCATTTTTCGGCGGGACGACCGCACTTCGTCGTGCCAGGCTGCCGCCGAAAAATGTGCCTGACCCCTTGGGGTGCGGAGCACGTGACGAGTTCACCCGAGTTGGAAGAACCTGGGAGGGCGAAGCTCCTACTGAGCCGGCCCGTGGAACGAGTTCTCGGCTCGGCGGGAACCTCGCCCTCCCGGAATCACGAATCCCGGAATCACGAATCCCTGTAGAGGCGGAACCTTTCCGCTGGCGGGACGGCTCCGCGGTCTGACCACGGCCCAACCCGATCTGGGTGGGGCCATCACTTCTCCAGCGGGCGCGTGGTCGGACGTGCCCACGCCCCGTCCGGCGGTGCGAATCTGCGTCATCCCGGTTGCCTCGACCGGCCGATGAATACGTTATGTATCGGTCCGTCGCGGATTCTGGCAGCCAGTGCGGCCGCGGGATGTGCGTTGCGTGCGCGCGGGCCCCAGGGACCAGCACGATCCCGCGGGGTTCAGGGGCTGGCTCGACGTTCGGCGTCGCCCGCCGGGGCACAGGCCTGGCGTAAGCACCGCAAAGGGTTCTGTCACCCCATCCGCGTCGCTTGAACTTTCCATGTTCGAAATAGTCCCCTTGGCCGGGCTACGTTGCCCAGACCGGAAGGGGGGCGCGGTCGTCACGGCCAGGCCTGGGCCAGGGCATGCCGCCACGGCGGCACCGAACTGCGGGTCGGCTGGGCAGCGAGGAGTCCGGTTTTGTCCGCGTGCGATGCGAACGGCCGGCAACCGGTCACACGCCAGGCGAGGATTTGCCGTGACTCCGCGGCCTGTTTCCGGCCAGCGCAGCGGGACATGGCGGATTTGATCAGCCGAGGAGTGGACCAGCCCTCGGCCCGTGAACGGCTCGCACCAGCCGACTCGCATCTCGGGGATTGAGCGAAGACTTGAAGACAGTTCGCAGGATGCAGACTCAATTCACCACACGCTGCGCGGTGCTGGCTGCGGTGCTGGTCTGGGCGGCGGCAGCGACGGTTCAAGCTGGCACGGCCGAGGACCTCTACGCGGCGGCCGCTGGGCACTACGCGGCAGGCCGCTGGCAGCGCTCGGTGGAGGGCTTTGCAACCTTTCTGGAGCGGTATCCTTCCCACAACCAGGCCTTGTCCGCGCGTTTCCACCAGGCGGAGGCCCTGGTCCAGCTCGCGCGGTACGAACAGGCTGGGGGTGCCTTCAGCCGACTGCTCCAGGAGGACCCGGCGGGGCCGTTTGCCGGACGTGCCTTGTACCGGGCTGGCGAACTGGCCTACCTGACCGGTCGCCGGGAGGACGGATACCGTCTGCTGACCGAGTTTCACAGCCGTTTCGCCGACGACGCGCTCAACGCCCGAGTGGTCGTTTACCTGGGCGACATCTGTCTGGCGAGGGACGAGTGGGCCGAGGCCCGCCGCTGGTACGAGTTGGCTCAACAGCGGTACCCCGACGGTCCGTTGTCGGACCATGTCGCGTTGGAACTGGGACGGATCCTCACCCGGGCGGGAGAACCCGAGGCGGCGGAGCAGGTCCTTTCGCAGCTGGTGCGCCAAACGGCCACGGGCGAGCGGCGGACGGAAGCCCGGTTCGGCCTGATTCTGGCTCTCATGGCCCAGCAGCGCTGGGAAGAGGCGGCGCAAATGGCTCGTGAGGCGGCCGCCGACGACGCGCGGCACCCCCTGGCGGCAGCGTGCGCATACCACGGCAGCGAGGCGTTGCGGCGGGCCGGCAAGCTGGAGGAAGCCGAGGCGCAATTCGAGCGGGTCCGGCAGAGCTGGCCCACCGGACCTTGGGCGGATGACACCGCCCATGGCCAGTTGCTTGTCGCCCTGGCACGCCACGATCACGAGCGGGTCGACCAGCTGTCGGCCCAATTCGTCCAGCGGTATCCCGACAGCCCGCTGCGTCAGGATGTGATCCGCGGACAGGTGCGATCCCTGCTGGAGCGCGGGCGGTACGGTGATGCGGCGACGCGGATCGAGCCGCTCGTCTCCTCAGCACAGGTCGATGCGGGCGACCCGTCGGGCCAGGCCGCCAGCGGCTGGAACCGCTACCTGCTGGGGCTGGCAATCCTGGGCGAGAGGCGACACGAGGACGCTGTCGCGGTCCTGGCACCGATCTTCCAGGGCACGGATCAAGCAGAGCTGCTGCAGGGTGCGCGCGCCGCCCTCGCATCCGCATACCTCGGTGCCCAGGAGTATGCCCGGGCGTTGGAACAGTTGGAGGCGTATCTCCGTGCCGAGCCGAATGGTGCCGAGGCCGTGCGGTGTCGTGCCCAGCAGTCGGTGGCCCTGGCGCGATTGGGGCGATGGACCGACGCCCAGGAGGCCTTTGCCGGCCTGACGCAGCTCGGGCCCGATCCAGGCACCCTGACGGCGGTAACGCAGGTGCTGGCGGAATCGGCCTACGCTGCCGGCGACTATGCGGCCGCTCAGAAGCTGTTCGAAGCGTTGGCCGCCACGCGGAACGACGACCACGTCGCGGCTCGCGGATTGTTGGGGGTCGCCTGGTGCCAGGTGAAGACCTCCCAGTTCGCCAAGGCGACGGCCGGGTTTAACGCGTTGCTCGAGCAGTACCCCGACGACCCCCTCTCGCCTGAGACGGCCCTGGCCTGCGGTCGCGTCTGGGAACAGCTTGCGCAGCCCGACAAGGCGCTGGCCATGTACCAGTTGGTGGTCGAGCGCTACCCGGACAGCGCGCATCTCCCGCAGGGGCTGCTCGACGTCGCCCGGCTGTACGACAGCGGCGGGCGTGCGGCACAGGCACTGCCGCTGATCGAGCGGATCGTGACGGAGCACCCGCATGCGCCTCAGGTCGAACCGGCGCTATACCTGTGGGGCTGGGTGTTGCGGGGCCAGGGGCGGACCGACGAGTCGGTGAGCGTGTTTGACCGCCTGTACCGCGAGCACCGGGACGGCGACTACTGGTCCGACGCGACGTTCCGGCTGGCGGAGCACGCGCGTCAGGCCAACGACTACGACCGCGCCGCGCGGCTGCTGGACGAGATCATCGCCGCGGCGCGGGACCGCGTGGTGCTGCCGCATGCCTTGTATTTGCGCGGGCAGACGGCCGCCGCGACTCGCCGGTGGGATGCGGTCTCGGAACCCCTGGAACGGTTGCTGGAGGACTATCCCGACAGTCCGCTCTGCCCTGCAGCCCGCTTCTGGATCGCCGAGTCGCATTATCACCGGGGCCAGTACGAAGAGGCCGCGACGTGGCTTGCGCAGCTGCGGGGGGAACAGGTCGCGGGGCACGACGGCGCCAGCTGGCTGGCGATGGTGCCGCTGCGCGAGGGACAGATGCTGGCGGCCCGCAAGCAGTGGACCGCGGCGGCGGAGGCCGTTCGCGGACTGGAAGCCCGCTTCCCCGACTTTCCCCGGCTCTACGAGGCCGATTATCTCCTGGGGCGCTGCGCCGCGGCGGAGGGGGAGTTCGACAAAGCGCGGGCCTGCTATGCCCGCGTCATCGCGTCCCCGGCGGCTGCCCAGTCGGAGACCGCGGCCATGGCCCAGTGGATGATCGGGGAGACGTACTTCCACCAGAAGCGTTACGACGAGGCCATCGCCGCCTACCTGGCCGTCGAGGCGGACCACGAGTTTCCCCGCTGGCGCGCCGCGGGCTGCCTGCAGGCTGGCAAGTGCCACCAGCTGCAAGGCAACCCTGACGAGGCGCGCGCGTGCTTCGGCCGCGTTGCCCAGCAGTATCCCGATACCCCGTACGCCAAGGACGCCATCCGCCTTCTGAACCTGGGCCGACCCAGCACGCCATGAAATCCCGCCTGTTTGACAAAGCCGTTCACCCGCCCGACGCCGCCCCGAGCAAGGAGCCCGCGGTGATCCCAATGGCGTGCCGGCGGCAGCTCCTGGCCACGCGGTTTCCGGCCGGCAGCCCCGGCGCGTCTGGTCGAATCCGTCGGGGTGTCATCGCCGCCTGCCTGGCCGTTGCGCTTCTCACGTCCGGCTGCCAGGACGAAAGAAAGCCTGCCGAGGCCGCGGCCGATGCGCTGGCGGCGGAAGTACCGGCGGTGACCGCCGTGGAGGACGAGTCCCCGATCCCGACGCGCAGCCTGCTGGGTGTCGTCCGCGACGGCGGTCCGCTGATGCTGCCGATCGGCCTCTGCTCGTTCATCCTGCTGGTCTTCGTCTTTGAGCGGTCGATCAGCCTGCGGCGCGGCCGGATCATCCCGCGACCGTTCGTCAGGAGGTTCCTGCACCAGTTGCAGGAAGGCCAGCTGACGGCCGAAGAGGCCCTGCAGCTGTGCGAAGCCAACGGCAGCCCGGTGGCCACTGTGTTCGCAGCGGCCGTCAAGAAATGGGGCCGTCCCTCGGTCGAGGTGGAGCAGGCGATCCTGGATACCGGCGAGCGCGTCGCCAATGGCCTGCGCAAGTACCTGCGGCTGCTGAACGGCATCTCCACCATCAGCCCGCTGCTGGGACTGCTGGGGACCGTCACCGGGATGATCGGGGCGTTCAACGCGATTGCCACCGCCGACGCCATGGGCCGACCGGAGCTGCTGGCAGCCGGGATCGGCCAGGCGCTGCTCACCACGGCCGGCGGCCTGACCGTCGCCATTCCGGCCTTTATTGCCTACCTGTATTTCATCAGCCGCGTCGACCAGATCGTGATGGAGATCGACCGCCTCGGCCAGGAGGTCGTGGCAGCGATTGCGGCGGATGGATGGAAGGAAAGGTCGAGAGGGACCCCGCGACCCGACAAACGAAGCAAGGCTGCCTGACCATGCCGCTCAAGACACATCTGGACGAACAGCCCACGCTGAACCTGACGCCGATGATCGACATTGTCTTCCTGTTGATCATCTTCTTCATGGTGGGCACCAAGTTCACCGAGCTGGAAAAGAAGATCCAGCTGGAGGTGCCAGAGGTCGGCCAGCTGAACGCCCTGACGGCCGCACCGGAGCAGAAGGTGATCAACATCTATCGCGACGGCAGCATCACGATGGATCGCCAGACGTTGACCGTGGACGAGCTGACCGCCCGCCTGGCCGAGGCCCGCCGCCAGTACGCCGACGTGGGAGTACTGGTCCGCGGCGATGGCGAGGGACCGTTTCAGAACGTGGCGCGTGTCCTGGGGGCTTGCCGCCAGGCCGGCGTGTCGGAGATGGGAATCTCGGTAAGACTCGCGCGCCGCCCGGAGTAGCCGATGGGTCCGATCTGTCTGGCCAGCCTGCTCGACACACTCTTCAGACCGCATACGATGCGGATCGTGCTGGCAGGTGGCCTGGGGCTGTTAACCGTCGCCCTGCTGGTGCTGAGCCGCTGCCGCTGGGGACAGGCGCGGCCCCTGTCGAAGTGCGTCGCCCTCTCCGTATTCGCTCACCTGTTGCTGCTGGGATACGCCCACTTGACGCGGCTTTGGAACCCGCCCGGACTGGGAAGCGACCCGTCCGCGATCCAGGTCCGGTTGGTCGCGACCACGGACGAGATGTGCGACAACATCGAGCCCACACGGTCGGCTGCGCGTGCCGCGGAACCCCTGGCCGACAGTCCGTCGCCGGCGCCGGAGCGGGCTGAGCTGGCCCCGCGATCCCACCAGCCGGACACGGGCGAACTGGCTGGCACGACCGCGACGGACTGGCCCGGCGCCGAGCCGGCCCGCGAGCTGCCACGCCTGGACGATCCGGACTGGGCCAGCCACCCACCCACACCTCGGCCGGCCGAGCCTGCAGCCATTGCGACGCTCGCGATGGCCCTCGACGCGCGGGAGGAGGCACGCGCCAACCGAACCCCCGCGCCGGCCGCGGCGATCGAGACGGCGCGCGACGGGCCGTCCACGCCGCCGCAGACCGCCGAGCGGCCGCCGTCCCCAAGGCCGACCGACGCACAGTCCCATGTGCAGGACGTCGCCGCTGGCGGGGACGCACCCCCGCCCCAGACATTGCCGCCGGATGATCAGGCACTCGCCAGCACCCGCGCGGGTGCCGCGCCGGATGCCAGTCGGCCCGCCGGGGAAAGCGCGGAGCCGCGGCCGCACACGGTCCCGCCTCCGACCGTCGGTCAGTCCTCCAGCGTCAAGGACGCTCCGGCGGCGGATACCTGGTCACCGCCGGTGTTGATGAACGGTCACCCATTGCCGCGCGCCTATGCGGGGCGCGGTCGCGCCGACCGCCTGCAATATGCGTCGCGCCAGGGTGGGTCCGCCAACACCGAGGCGGCCGTCGAGGCATCGCTGGCCTGGCTGGCTGCCAACCAGGCCCCTGATGGGCGTTGGGACGCCAGCGCCTTCGGAGCCGGACGCGAAACCCTGACGTTGGGCCAGCACCGGTACGGCACGGGCGCCAATGCCGATACGGGCATCAGCGGGCTGGTCCTGCTCGCCTTCCTGGGGGCCGGGAACACGCACGTCAGCGGCCAATACCGCCAGCCCGTCCAGCGCGGGCTGGAATACCTGCTGGCCAGCCAGCGCTACGATGGCAGCCTGGCCGGCCAGGCGGACTTCTTCGCCGCCATGTACTGCCATGGCATCGCCACCCTCGCTGTCGGCGAAGCGTACGCCATGACGGGTGACGCACGAATCGAGCCGTACCTGGCCCGGGCCGTTCGCTACACGGCGGCCACGCAACACCCGGTCTCGGGCGGCTGGCGCTATCGCCCGGGTGATCCGGGCGATATGAGCCAGTTTGGCTGGCAACTGATGGCCCTCGTGAGCGCCAAGCATGGGGGCATCGCGGTCCCGGAAACCACGCTGACCGGGATGCACAACTTCCTCTCGTCGTCCTCATCGGGACGCGCCGGCGGGCTGGCCGGCTACCGCCGCGGGCAGACACCCACCGCCACGATGACTGCCGAGGCGCTCGTCTGCCGACTGTTCCTGGGTGGTCCCGCACCGCAGGCCGCGATCGACGAGGCGGCCGACATGCTGGTGGCGGAACTGCCTGGCCTGCAGGGGAAGCCCAATCTGTACTACTGGTACTACGGCACATTGGCGCTCTACCAGTTGCAAGACCAGCGCTGGGAGCGCTGGAACTCCGCGCTCCAGTCGGCCCTGCTGCCGCGACAGGAGTCGACGGGCGACATGGCGGGCAGTTGGAGCCCGGACACAGTCTGGGGTGGGTACGGCGGGCGGTTCTACAGCACGGCGATGGCCACGCTCTGCCTGGAGGTCTATTACCGCTACCTCCCGCTTTACGAGTTGGCCCGCGTACCGGACCCCTGATCAGGTAACCGTTCAGCGGGCGGGGTCTGTCAGCGGGCGGGGTCTGGTCCATTATCCCGGACTATTCAACAGCCGCGGGGGCGATGGCCCCCGTTTGCCGCAAGAACCGGGGGCTTGCGCATCGTCCAAGTGAAACATGCGGATCAGCCGCCGGGCGCTAGCCCGCGGTTCATCCGCGAAAGACCGGGGGCTAGCGCCCTCCGGCTGATTTCGAACCCGAACCTTTGAATTGGACAGAACACTAACGCCCCGCGGCTGATTTCGTGGTGTTTGGGGCAGGATGGCTGTAAGTCCCCATGCATCAACGCGTTTTGCCGAGCGCGAAGCGACTGGTGAATAATCCGGGCTATTCGGCGGCAAGGCTGTGCCTCGCCCAGACGCCCCGGCCGACAACATGGACCTGACCCCCTGGAATCGGAGGAAAACTTTCCACCGTGCTGTGAACGGTTACCTGCGTCGAACTCAAACAACGGCCAATGGCCCGCGGACGATGTTCTGACTGGGGCGTCAACCGACGGGTTCATCGCCGGTTTGACAGGCTGTGGGTCGGGGATACAATGAGAAGTGCTCCAGAGCGGTCGGTGGGCCTGCCGGCCGCGTTTCGATCGACACCCGTCGGCGTGGTGCACAGCCGGCGGTGGGGTCGCCCCGCCTTTGCCCGCTTGCCGGGGAGCCGATCACGAGCTGGCCCCCAGGTCCCGTTTACCCCTGCGAGGGTGACCATATGGCGCTCTTGTTCGCCTTCATCGGCGTGCCCGGACACCTTGAACTGCTGATCGTGGCCGTCGTCATTCTGTTGCTGTTCGGACATCGCTTGCCCAGCGTGATGCGGTCGCTGGGCCGCGGGGTTGTCGAGTTCAAACGGGGGGTGCACGGGATCGAGGACGATCTGGAGGGAAAGCCCGGCGGGTCCGGGGAAGAGAAGGATTTCTGAGCGGAATCATTCTTGGGCAATGGCCCGTGAGGTGCATGGCATGTTCGGACTGGGAATGCAAGAGCTGATCATCGTCGGCATTGTGGCCGTGCTGCTGTTTGGCAGCCGTCTGCCCGAGGTGGCGCGGTCGCTGGGCAAGAGTTACCATGAGTTCCGCAAGGGGCTGGGCGACCTGCAGTCGCAACTGGATGTCTCCCCCCACTCGTACCAGCGGCACACCAGCCGCACGGCGTCGGTGACCTATCACGACGCGGACGACCGGGAGGAGCCGACCGCCCCGAAATTCGAGCCACCGACGAATGAGCCGCAAGAGGTATAGGGGCCCAGGGCGGCCCCGAGTCCGATTGCCGGCTGCACCGGGAGACGTCGGAGACGTTCTGCCACCCGTGTCGCCCGCCGCAGTTCCTCGCGTCCCGTCGCCGCCTGCGGGCGTGTTCCTCGCTGCTGGTCAACCGCCCTGCCATCCGCTACACTCGTTGCCTTCGGGCGGCTAGCTCAGTTGGTTAGAGCGCCATCCTCACACGGTGGAAGTCAGAGGTTCGAGTCCTCTGCCGCCCAGTGAACACTTGTGCACCATGTCGCACGGTGCCGCAAACCCCTGCAAAACAGGGGTTTTTTCATGCGCGGGCTGGGCCGCTTGCGCGTCCTTGCAGCCCCCTGCGTGCGCTTGCTGCGCCGCTTTTTGCGCCGCCTTATCGCCGACCAGTTCGCCGCCCATTCTCGCCCGCTCGAAGTGCGATTCCGTGACTTGCCGATAGAACGCATCGGCCACGGCCTCAGTGTGACCCAACCACGCCGCGCAAACGTGCGACGGGTAGGTATCAGCCAGTTCCGTTGCCCGGCTCGCCCGCATGTTCTGCCAAGGCTTCTGCCACGGTGTCAGACCGGCCGCCGTGATATACCGCACCAACTGGGTGCGCAGGTTCGCCGCCGTGTTGCGATAGCGGGTAATGACATGGGTGCTGCCCTCGGGCACCGCATCAAATACGGCTCGGAAGTGCGGCAGCAACTCGGGGAAAATCGGGACAACACGGATGCCGCCGTCCTTGTGGTGCTCCGTCTTTGTCGCCCGCACGATGAAACGGCCCTTCTCAATGTCCACGTCGCGCCACGTCAGCGCCAGGGCCTCGGACGGGATGCGCAGGCCGCCGAAGCGGGCCAGGGCAATCAGCAGCTTCCATTGCGGGTCCGGACAATGCTCGATAACCCGGGCCACGTCTGCCGCGGGAATAAACACTCGGCGGTTCGGGTCGCCGGTCACCGCGCCCTTCAGGTGCGAGAATGGATTCTCGGCGAGTAGCTTTCGCCGCTTGGCGACCTCCAGAAAATGCCGGCCGTAGCGCACCCATTTATTGACGGTGGAGCGCGATTGCTTCTGTTCGCTAATGAGATAGGCGCGGAAGGCGTCCCCGTCGGTCGACGTGATACTATCCAGGGGTTTGTCTTCGCCGAGAAACCGCGTCAGCCACCGCCGCGCTTGCCGCAGCACAACCGCCGTGGTGGGCTTTACGTCCGCCCGCTGGGCAATGTAGGCGTCGATGAACGGCCCCAGCGTCACCGCCGGCTTCGTTTCGGGATTCGCAATCAGCCCGACGGCCGCCAGTTTCCGGGCCAGGTCCGCCGGCAGTTCGGCCACCCAGCGGGCCAGGTCCTGCGGCATGGCTTGTTGGAGCGCGCTGGCCTCCAGCAGTTGCTCCACGCGGGCCTTGATGCTCTCCGCACCCCGCTGGGAAACCTTGCCCAGCCGGATTGTCTTGCGGCTTCCGTCGGTGGCCACGAACAATATCCGCCGCCGGCCGCCCGGGTCGTTTGCGATACTGGCCATGTCATTTGCCTTTCTTGGGTCGCAGTTCCAAGCCCAGGTACTCCGCCACCGCCGCGGCCTTGTCCAGCCGCAGGGATGTGTCGCCGCGCACAAACCGCAGCAGGGACGATTGGGGAACGCCAGTCGCCCTTGAAATCCTGTATTGGGTTGCCTTGCTGCGGCTTATCGCCCGCCGTAATACGTCGCTCATCGTCATGTTTTTGGCCATGGTTGCGTTTTAACAATTATCCGTCCGGGTGTCAAGCCTTGCCGATCCACGCGGGTCGGGTGTTTGCACCGGGTCGCAAGAAACGGGAAAACGCCTACGTGCCCCGCTGTGGAGCGCAACCGTCCAGGGTATCCCGGGCCGTCCGGGCGGGTCCGCGTCGATTTTGGGGCATTCTGTGCGGTCGTTTTTTGGTTTCGTTGGGCCGCCGCCCGTTCCGAGTCCCGTTTGCCGCCGCCCGCCGGATCAGCTGGTCACACTCGCGGCAATACCACTTGCCAGGTTCCGCCAGGTTGTCGCAGGTCTGAGAGAAACACGGTTTCATTGCGCCGCCCTCCAGCAGTCCCAGCACGTCCCGCCGGTCAGCCGCCGCAGCTCCGGCAGCACGCGCCGCACACCGCACCGGGGGCACGTCACCACCGGGGCCGCGATGATCCGCGGGTCGACCGTCGGCACCGGCCGCCGCGGATATGGGACGCCGATCAGCCGCCGATACGCTCGCCGCGGGGGTGCCGCGGGGTCGATGCTGCCGGCCGGCCAGCCGTCGGGGCCGAGGGGGTCGGCACCGTGGCGGGTCCAAACCCATCGGTTGCCGATACGCTTCAGGGTGCCGCCGGCCAGGTCGGGCGGGTCGTCCTGGGCCTGCGGGTCGTCCTGGGCCTGCGTGGCGTCCTGGGCCTGCGGGTCGCCGGCCAGCAGCCGCAGCAGCTCGGCCTTGTGTTGCCTCAGCCGGGCCAGTAGGTCGGGCGTCACGGCGTCCCGGGGGGCGTCGACGGCCAGCCGGCCGCCGTGGGCCTGCAAGATGATGCTCGTGGCGTGGCAGTCGGCCAGCAGGGCCGCCGCGGTCACAGCGTCACCTGCACGCGGTCAAGAGGGCCAAGTAAAGATAACTTGGCCCCCTTGGAGTTTTCCGCGTCGGAAAACGCCAAAATCCCCGGGTTTTCCGCAAGGGGGCCAAGAGGGCCAAGTTGTTTGTCTTGGGGTGCTTCTTGGCCTCCTTGCTCCAGCCGCCACCACCACGGGCCAGGTACCTCCGGCCGGTAAGCGTCGACGCCGAGACTGTGCTTCGCTCGCTTGAGGGTGCGTTCGCTCCCGCCGTGCCCGTGCAGCCACTCGTCCCGCAGGTCCCTCGCCGGCCGCGGCCCGCCCGCCAGGGCCTCCCGCAGCCAGGTCACCGCCAGCAGGTGGGCCGCGGGGTCGGGCCCGCGGCGTGCCGTGCCGGCTGCAGCCGCGGCCGCCAGGGCGTCGTCTGCGTGCATGGCCACGGGGTCACGTTCCCAGGCGATGCGTGGCGGGTCGCCATCGATCGAAAACGCCAGCCCCTCGGGCTGGGCCGCCAGGTTGCACTTACCGGGGAGGAGTAGCCGCCGATGCTTGGCGTCGTGGTCACGCGACAAATGCCAGACGGCCCGCGATATCCCCGTAAACGCTCGGCTGCCCAGGGCCAGGTCGTCGGCGTAGGTGGAACAGGCCTTGCGGGTATGTGCTACGACCAGCACCGCGGGGCCGTGTTTTTCGGCCAGCTTCGCAATCGGGGCCAGCACGCTGCGCACCTCGTTATCACGGTGTGCATCCGTCTTGCCGCCCAGGAAGCTACCCACGGGGTCGACGACCACCAGCCGGCAGTCGTGCAGCCGCTCGAGCGCCGCCGCGATGGCATTGATGTCGGCCAGCGTAATCAGTCGGTCATACGTCCCCTCGGCGTCGACGCTCCGCACGGCCGATAGCAAATGCACACGCTGCACGTCCGCACCGTGTGCGTCGAGTCTTGGCCGTATCGTATCGGCCGGGTCGTCCTCGGCGGTCATCAACAGCACCGACCCCCTCGGGCAGTCGCTGCCGTCGGGCCAGGGCGTGCCCGTCGTCACGCGGGCCGCGGCGTCCGTCGTCAGAAAGGATTTACCCTCGCCTGGCCGGCCAACCAAAAGCGTGATACGTCCCGCGGGTATGCGGCCCGCCCACAGCCACGACACCGCCCGCGGCTCCACGTCGGCTAGGCAGGTCACCACGGGGCCGGCAGCGGGCGGGGCCGCGTGGCCGTGGGTCGCATGGCCGTTGGTGGTGTGACGCTCGTCGTGCAGCAGATATCCGCGCTCTCCAGGTAGTTTGTGGGCGTCGTCTACTTTGTGCTGCAACTCGCCGTCGGACCACGGGGGCACGCACGATTGGTTCCACTCGCGTAATAACGCCAGTGCTACGTCACGCTCCAAATCAAAACCCTGCACGAGACAGCACGCAGCATGGTACGTCGTGTTGTGACCGCCGCTGCCGCTGACAGCCGGCGGGATCGCTGCTAGGTAGCGCCGCGCGCGCTCCACCGTGTCGCCGCTCGGTGCGAGGACATGGCCCAGCTGGGCCGCCGCCGGTCGCAGCCGGCGCTCCACCGCGTCGGCCAGCGCGTTGACGGCAGCCAGCAGCAGCCCGGGCGCCACACGCGCAGGCTCGCCGTCGGCGTGCCACTCGATCGGCTCGCCGCTGGGGTGGCACGACCCGGGGAATACGGTCTGGCAGCCAGTCGACCGCAGCTCGACCAGCATCGCGCGCCCGTGCTGCCGCTTCGTCGTGGCGACCGGCGACGTCACGACGTATAGACGATGTGAGCGCGGCTTGCCGCGCCGACCAAACTCCGCGCCGGTCGCGGGCAGATACTGGTCCGCCAGCTCGAGCGCCGCGGGGTGGTCCAAGTCCAGGTCGACCAGCCAGCCGGAGGGTTCGCCCAGCAGGATGCCGACGTTTTCGCCGCCGCGAAAATGCCGCGGCAGGTCGGTGTCGGTGAGACGCAGCCGCTGCCAGCCGGGGATCGCGGGTCGCTTGTCGGCCGCGGCCACGGGGACAGGTTGCCAGCCGCGTGCCAGGTAGTCGCGGGCGACGTGTAGGGGTGCGGGCGTCATCGCTCGCCCCCCCTGCGCTGCGCGTCGACCCATCGGTGCAGGTCATCGAGGGAGTACCGCACCAGCCGCCCGCACCGTACGTAGGGCAGCGCGGGCGTGTCCTCGAAGGTCATGGCCCATAGTTTGCGCGGGCTGACGGCCAGCATCCGGGCCGCGTCGCGCGGCGTCACCAGCAGCGCCGCCTTGCTTCCTTGGTCTTGCATCGCGATTCCCTCAGGTCGATTCGCGCTGCGCCGTTCATCGTCGCGATGAAAGGTCGGCGAAACGCACAATCGAAAGTTAAGGGCCGCTCCGACAAACCGATTTTGTCGGAGGAATTAGTCGGAACGATTCGCGGACGAAAGCCCCCGATTGCCGCAGAAAGCGGCCAGAAGTTTTTCTTTCCGACTAATTCGCGCCGCTGTCGGAATCAATTGTCGGAACGCTTTTTTCGCTGTGCCACGCGGTCTAGCAGGGCGTCCAGTTTTGCTACCGTCGTACCGCGTTCCCTTGCAAAGTCGCCCTTATACACGCCGGCTTCCCGTGCCCGCTCCCAACTCGCCGCAAGCGCCGCCTCTTTCTGGACGGTTTCGTAATCGGCCTTCTTCCGGCCCCTTCGCTTCGGCGTCGCGGGACGCCCCGCCGCGGCCGCCGGTTCCCCCCCTTCGGCCGTTGTCTTGGCCTCTGTCTGTGCCCACTTCACAAGTGAATCGGCCGCGTCTTTCATGGGTTCCAGCGACGCGCCACCGAGATTGCTGGTGTCAAGAATCGTCTCTGCGAACGCGGCTCTCGATTCCGCAATATGCTGGAGCAACCGGCAGCCGTCCACTTCCAACGGATCGGCTTCGCGTTGCACTTCGTCGCAGGCGCGTCCCCATCGCTCATAGGCTTCCAGCGCTCCGGGCGTGGCGTGTAACGCTTCATCGTGCAGCGCCCGGTAGATTTGTTCGCGATAATCTGCCACTACCGCCAGATAGTGCGTCCCATCCTCTTCGGGCAAGGCGCCGATGGTCAGCAGGTGCGGCGGGGCTCGGTAGACTTGCAGGGCTGCCGCGCGGGCCGCTGCGAATTCGCTCCCGGCGCCGCAGGCCTTTTCAACCAGCCCCGCCCGCCGACGCAGTTCGGCGCCTACGGCGGGCGGCACCGCGTCCACGAATCGCTCGATCGCCCGGCCAACGTCCTGCGAGTGGGAAAAAGTCAAACTATTCTTGAATTCCGAGATTCCTTGATTCAGAGCCGCTTTTAGCTTCTCGTGCGCCGTCTCTAGCGCATGCAAGCTTCCCTTATGTCCGTGATCCACGAGACTGCCTCCGAGGGTAGTTCGGGCGGGCTGATAGGCTGAACGGCACCACGCCGGCCGCCCACTGACGCCGATGCGGCGGGTCGCGTCCGATACCTTATCGGCTGGCGTCGCTGACACTCGCAATAGGCCGAAGGTGCTTTCGCCAATAAAAACTCGCGGAGGGGAATATAGAAGGGACCACGCTTCGCGTTGGGACCATACCCGGCGTGGAGCGCGCGACCAAACCAGCTACCCGGGCTGCGCAAACGCGCCGCCCACACAAGTTCACGACCCAAGAACGGGGCGATGCTTGGACGGATGCCCCGAGTTTTCGCAAGAACCAAAGGGGGGGGTGGCTTGGGTATCTTCGAATTGCCTTGCGGCGCCCGTGAACACGTGTGCAGTTCACGCCCGAGCCGGGTGTTGTTGCTGCATACGGTGGCGAGACGTGGCCGCTTCCCGCCGGCATCGGGCAGGGTACCGAACACACGTTCCCAGGCGGGTCGCGTGGATCCGGCGTCGCCGGCAGGTCGGTTGCGAGGTGCCGGACTTCGGGGGTGTGCGTCTATGGGGTTCCGCCCGCCGCCCGGACCATCGCCAGGATGCCGGTCTTGAGGGCTTCCGGCAGGTCGGGCCAGGCGTCGACCACGGCCTGCAGGTCGGGGTCCTGGGGCCCATCCTGGAGGGCTTCCCGTGCGCCGAGTGCGCCGGATTTTGCGCCGCCTTGGGACGGAACCCCCGGATTTTCCGAGGATTTCTCAATAGGTTCGAGTCCTCTGCCGCCCATCCCCCCCTAATGGCGGGGTATCGCACGGTGAAGCAAACCCCTGCAAAACAGGGGTTTTCTTTTGCGCGGGGTCGGTCGCCTGCGGGGTAACCGTTCACGGGCCGGGGTCTGGTCCATTTTTCGGCCGATAAACTCGACCTCGCGAATACGCGCTGGCCGAAAACATGGACCTGACCCCCTGGAATCAGGGAAAGTCCTCCACGGGCCGGGGTCTGGTCCATTTTTCGGCCGATAAACTCGACCTCGCGGATACGCGCTGGCCGAAAACATGGACCTGACCCCCTGGAATCAGGGAAAATCTTCCACCGGGTTGTGAACGGCTACCCTGCGGGTCGCAGCCGCTCTGTGCGGGGGGGGGTGCCGCGCTAAAATGCGCGTCAATTTTCGTCCCCCCCTCAAGGCCCGCGCGGCCAGGAAGACGGCGAGGAGACGTATGAAGGCGGAAGTGGCCCTCCTCACGGAGCGCAGATACGTCGCCGCGGCGGCACCTGAGGGCGACTGGTATTTGGGGAATGTGCTCCGTGAGGATCACCTGCTCGGCACGGCCCTGGCCCGCCTCGGAATCTCGTCGGTGCGCGTCGCTTGGAGTTGCCCGGACCAGGATTGGTCGGACTTTCGCTGTGCCGTCTTCCGCACGACCTGGGATTACTTTGACCGTCTGGAGGAATTCTCCACCTGGCTGAGCCGCGTTCCGTCGCAAACCTGCCTCTGCAACGCTCCGTCGCTCATCTGGTGGAATCTGGACAAGCACTATCTCGCCGACCTGGAAGCGCGGGGCATTCCCGTGGTGCGGTCGCGGTTTGTGGAACGCGGGACGTCCGTGCGATTGACCGAGCTGATCCAGGAAACGGGTTGGTGCCAGGCGGTGATCAAGCCATGTGTATCGGGCGCCGCCCGGCATACCTATCGCGTGAGCCCGGCGAACGCCGAGGAATTGACGCCGGTCGTGGAGCGGCTGCTCGCCACCCAGTCGCTGCTCTTTCAACCGTTCGAGCAGGCCGTCGTGACGCAGGGGGAGGACTCGTTGATGGCCTTCAACGGCCGCTTTTCGCACGCGGTGCGGAAGGTCGCCAAAGCGGGAGATTTTCGGGTCCAGGACGACCACGGCGGCACGGTGCATCCTTTCCATCCGACGCGGGCGCAGATCGAGCTGGCCGAAGCCGCGGTGGCCGCCTGTCAGCCGTTGCCGACCTATGGTCGCGTGGATCTGGTCCAGGACCATGAGGGACGACCGGCCGTGATGGAGTTGGAGCTGATCGAGCCCGAACTGTGGTTGCGATTGCATCCTCCCGCAGCAACGGCCCTGGCCGAGGCCATCGCACAGGGGCTGTAAGCCATCGCCACGGGACCGGCCCCAGCCGCGGCAGGAACCAAACGGGGCGGACGTCAGGCGGTGCCTTTGAATCTCCTTCCGGAACCTCGTGGAACAACCGAACCAAGAGCGCCAGAAGGTGTTGAGCGATAAGCGGCTCGCGGGCCGGGCAGGGGGTACGATAACGTCCCGGGGTCCGTTGCTGTTCCGCAGCCGTGCGCATCCTATGCTGTCCGGCAGACGGGGCGGTTACGCATCGTGCCCGGCGGTTGTGCGAGTCGGGTGGTGGCCGTGCACAGGTCGGGGTCGGGTCCATTTTTCGGCCGCCTGACTCTGCCCTACCGACACGCGCTGGCCGAAAATATGGACCTGACCCCCTGGAATCCCACCGGGCTGTGAACGGTTACCTCCCAGGCTGTGACCGGATACGTCGGGTGCCGGCGTTGCCAGCGCCGAAAAGGTTACCAGAACAGGACCCGGACCTTGCCGTCCTTGCCTCAGGCGAGACAGTCGGATTTCACGGCGCGGATCGCCCGATTGCCGCAAGCTCCGCTTGTTGACATGGGCTGGCGCCTCAACGAAGATCAGTTCTTGGAATCGGGTAACCCCTTCCGCTGTAACGCTGAGGCGCACCATGTACCAGCGCAGGTATGCCGCTCTGTTCCTGGCTGCCGTCCTCGCCCGGGCTGGTTTTGACCCCTCGGCGCAGGCTGATCCGCTCAGCCTGGAGGTGGGCCAGCAGTTGATCTGGAACCGCTCGCTGCCGCCGGCCATCTCGCCGGTCTGGGACCAGGCGGTGGCGCACGACACCGATCAGAACAACCTCAACTTGACCGCCTTTACATTCCGCATGTTTGTCGGCCCGCTGGCGGCCACTGGCACCTTGGTGATCGACCAGCCCTCGATCGACCATCCGACCACCGGCAGCGTGATCACGGCCAACGAGAACCCGATCATGCCGGTCGACAACCTGCCGGTCTTCCTGGCATTTTCGGGTGACGGCTTCACCGGTGCCGGGTACGACGTCAGTGACGGTCAGAATCTCTTCCGGATGCGGTTCACGACGCCGGACAATGCGTGGGGGCTGTTCGAGCTGGTAGCCGTCCATGACGAGACAACCGATGGCACGGGATGGCTGGAGAGTGCCGGCAACGCACCCCCGGCATTTTCGAATTTTCCCTTTCTGGACGGCGAGTTGCGTCTGGCACCATCCTGATTGACCCCGAGCCGGGCGGGCTGGTTCTGGCCGGGATAGGGCTGGCCGGCCTGTTGATCTATCGACTGCGGCGCCGTGCGGTTTGATGCACCCATTGCGGGATCGGCCTCATCTTTCGGCGGCAGCGATCGCTGCCGAAAGGTTTTTTTGCGCGGAGTCCACATGAAAAAACTCCTCCTCGCCTGGGCATCGCTGATCGCCTGGGGTTTTCTCTTTCTGGCGGCCGGCGCCCAGGAATCGCCCTCGCCCTTTGGCACCGCATTCCCCAATCTGGATTCGCTGGCCGTGGGGGCCTGGTGGGAACAGAGCCCGCGCGGTCCTGACGCGCCGCCCACCATGAACGTGCCGCGCGACGAAGTGGTCGCCTGCGCCTTCTACACGGTGGACGCCGGCGTGCTCAAGCTGACCGCGCAACTGTATCCGCTCAAGCCCGGCGAACCGCGGGGCGCGCGGCTGGAGTTCCAGCGGGGCGGCCAGTGGACCGAGGCGGCGCAGGCGGATGTCGTCTATCCCGGCTGGAGTGCCCACTTCCGGATCGAGAACTGGGACAGCACGCAAAACGTGCCGTATCGCGTGCGGCATGGGGACAAGGCGATGTTCGAGGGCCTGGTGCGCCGCAATCCGGTGGACAAGCCCCAGATCGTCGTGGCCAGCATGTCCTGCAATTCCAGCCGCACGACCGGGCTGCGACCGGAGATTATCGAGAACCTGAAGCGGCAGGACCCGGATCTCCTGTTCTTCGCGGGCGATCAAACCTATCGTCATACCGAACACACCGCCGGCTGGATCGAGTTCTGCCTGCAGTTCCGCGAGGTGATCCGCGATCGGCCGACGGTCACCATCCCCGACGACCACGACGTGGGGCATCCCAACCTGTGGGGCGAAAACGGCAAGCAATCGACGCTCACCGGCAATGCCGATGGCGGCTACTTCTATCCGGTCGAGTACGTGAACATGGTCCAGCGGCAGCAGACGTGGCACCTGCCCGACGCGGTCGATCCGCGGGCGGTCGATCGGGGGATCACGGTCTACTTTACGCGGCTACGCTGGGGCGGAATCGATTTCGCGATCCTGGAAGACCGCAAGTTCAAGACCGGCCCGGCCGGCGAAGTTCCTCAGATGGGTCCCCGCGCGGACCACATCAACCGTCCGGGGTACGACCCGCGCACGATCGACCTCCCGGGCCTGGAACTGCTGGGAGCGCGGCAGTTGGAGTTCCTCCGCCAATGGGGCGAGGACTGGACGGACGCGGAGATCAAGGTGGCCCTCTCGCAAACGGCCTTCTGCGGGGCGGTCCACATGCATGGCAAACGCCATGACCGCCTGCTGGCCGACCTGGATTGCAATGGCTGGCCCCAAGCGGGCCGCGATCGGGCCCTGGAGGCACTCCGCCGCGTGCGGGCCCTGCACCTGTGCGGCGATCAGCACCTGGCCGTCGTCGTCAAGCATGGCATTCAAGAGTTCGGTGACGGCCCCTATGCCTTCACCAGCCCGGCCCTGGTGAACACGATCTACGGCCGCTGGTGGCATCCGCGGGAGGAGCAACCGGGGCCCCGCGCGGTGCCCGACAGCCCGCTGCCGTGGACCGGCGATTACCGCGACGGAATGGGTAATCGCATCACGATGCTGGCCTATGCCAATCCACCGGACATCCAGCACGAGCGCCAGCGCGGCGATGGTTACGCCCTGGTGCGTTTCCACCGCGGCAAGCGCCAGGCCACGTTCGAGTGCTGGCCGCGATTCGCGGACGTGCGCGACGGCGACCGGGCGCAGTTTCCCGGGTGGCCGATCACGGTCTCCATCGATGACTGCGACGGCCGGCGCCCGGTCGCCTGGCTGCCGAAGCTGGAAGTCGCGGATCGGCACCGGCCGGTGGTGCAGGTGATTCACGAACCGAGCGGCGAAGTCGTCTACACGATACGTGCGCCCCGACCCGACTTTCAGCCGCCTGTCTTCGGGCCCGGCCCCTACACGCTGCGGGTTGGCCGCGACCGGCCGGATGGCCGGGAATGGAAGCAACTGGACGCCAAGCCGGCGGCTGATGCCGGGACCCTGACGATCCAGCTGTAGGTTCCGAACAACGGTGCTGCGAGAGTGACCCCCGACAGCGGGTCTGATCTCCCGCCCAGGTCTCCGCTGGCTCAGGCAGAGGCCAGCGGGTTCAGGCACAGGCCAACCTGCCACGCGGCATGCTTGCCGGGAGTGCGGCAGACAGCGGGCCGGGTGACCGTTCACAGGCCGGGGTCTGGCTCGTTTCTCGGTGGGAAGACGGCTCGGCGTCGTCGGACGCCGCCACCGAAAAATGTGACTGACCCCCTGGGGTGCCGCAGGTCTGGTGTCCACCCCGTGAACGGTTCCGCGGGCCGGAGACACGCGCCTTCGCCAGCAGCGGCTGGCTCCACCCGCGACTTCTGGCCGCCGAGCGCCGAGGTGGCTTGCTCCGGCCGACCCTCCGCGGTCCTGCGTCCTCGGGTCGACCAAACGGTGCCCATCCCGCGGACACGCTGGAATGACGGAGTGGAAGTACACCCCAGAGGGCTCGAACCTCTAACCTTCGGTTCCGTAGACCGATGCTCTATCCAATTGAGCTAGGGGTGCGCAAGCACGAGACCCATCTTAGGCCGAGCCGCGCGGGTGTCAAGTCGAGCGGCTCGGCCGGAGCCGCCGCGAAGCCGGGCCGCGGGAGCTCCCTTCCAGTTGCAGCAGCCGTTGTTTCAGGGCCACCCCGGTGGGCGCGGAGAAGCCGCGCAACTGGAGATCCGCGCCCACCACGCGGTGACAGGGAATGACCAGCGGAAAGCGATTGGCCGCCATCACGTTTCCCACGGCGCGCGCAGCGCGGGGCGAACCGGCGGCGGACGCCAGCTGGCGGTAACTCGCCGTTTGCCCGTAAGGGATGCGGCGGCATAGCTCCAGCACGCGCCGTGCGAACGGCGTCGTTCCGTGCCAGGCCAGGGGCACATCCTGGAAATCGGCGTCATCGCCGTCCGCGTACTGCCGCAGGCGCGCGACCAGCCGGCGCTGCCACGGGCGAAGTGCTGGGTCGCGATCGAATGACACCGGCTTGGGGGCCGATGCGGCCTGCACCAGGGCCTCCACCGAGGTTCCGCGTGTCGGGTGTCCGATCGTCAGCTGAAACAGCTGCTCGCGTGACCAGCGCACGGCGGTCCACCCCAGGGCCGTGCGCACGGAAAAATCGGTCGTGATCGCACCCGCGGCGTATGTCATGGCAACGGACGTCTGGTCGGGCATGGCTTTCAGCTCTCGCGGCTTTGACATGTTTCGCGGCAACATTCGGTCTCAACGCAGCGGCTCGGCGGGAGCCTCGCCCTCCCCTCGCGGCTTTGACATGTTTCGCGGCAACATTCTATACTGACCGGAGGGTTTGCCTATCCACCCACCCGGCGATGGCCATTTCCGGGCGGCGCACCTGCGCCAACGCCCTCCAGGAGCGCCGCAATGAACCGCTACAGCGAACTGAGTGACGATTTTTATATCAATCTGAACCTGAACACGGAGATGGACCTTCCCGCCGGCCGCGAGACGGTGCTGCATTTCTTCGAGCAGGTACAGAAGAAATACCCGACGATGCGGAACTTCTACTGCCGCGAGCGGGGCGAGTACGTGCTGGAGGAGGACAAGGATCGGGGGCACTATCGCTGGGTGACGGTCGAGACGCGGCGTGTCTGTTCGGGCCAGGTGAATCCGGCCACGGTCGAGGAGGCCCTGGAGCAGCACCGGATGGTCCTGCAACTGGTGCCCTACTCGCTGTCGATCAGCCCGCTGGATTGCGAGTCCCTGAACGTGATGTACGGGTTTGATTTCACCTATCGCGGCAACCATAACCAGCTGGTCGCCGAGGCCCTGGGCGTTTCGCCCGCCCTGGAGCGGATGCTGGACTACCCGGGAGCCACGGTCGTATCGTACGAGCCGGGGCTGCAGTTGGCGCTGGACGAGGAGTGCCGCATCCAGTGCCGGCTGGGCATCGAGACGCGCACCAGCGCCTACCACGTCCGCACCGGTGAGTTTCCAGAGGAGCAGTTGAGCGTTTACTTGACGGCGCGCCGCTACGGCAGCCTCGAGCCGGGGGAGACGTACGTGGGGGCCATGACGCGGCTGAGCCAGATCAGCCAGGAGATGGTCGACCAGTACGTCGTCGACCAGGTGCTCCGCCCGCTCCAGCGGGCCATTGCGATGAAATAGACCTGGCAAGGGCCACGCGCCGATGTCCCCGGCCCCCACCCCTCCTTGTCCGCCACGGGCCGTGTATCCAGCACTACCGGCGCGACCGTTCTGGCCGAGGGTAACCGTTCACGGGCCGGGGTCTGGTACATTTTTCGGCCAAACCGCCCGACCTGGCGCGGACGCGCAGGCCGAAAACATGTACCTGACCCCCTCGCATCCGGCGAAAAACTCGGCCGGGGTGTGAACGGTTGCTTGCCGAAGTCCTTCCCCGGCGGCGGGATTTCTTCCCGCCCCGCGTCGGTCGGCCCGCGGCATCGGCCCCGGCCGCTGGGAAGCTGAGCTATAGTTCACGCGGGCGGGGGCAAGGGGCGTCTCGCCGAGGAAACCTCTAACCGCTGCGGCAGGACGCCGACCGGCAGCCGCAATGCGGTCGCGAGCGAAACGATCCGTATCCGACCGCAGAGGAGAGGATAAAGCAATGGACAAGATACGTCGCCGCCAGATGATGGTCGATCAGGGTGTCCAGGGAACCCTGGTTTGGCGGGCCGTGAGTTACTGGTTGCTGTGCCTCATGACCGTGGCGTTGATGGTCTTCTGTTGGACGGTCTACACCAGCCCACCCCAGCCAGCGCTGATGCTGCTCCAATCGATCGTCCACCACTACGCACCCGCCCTGGTGGCCTCGGTGCTGTTGCTGCCGCTGGTGGTGGTCGACATGCTGCGCGTCAGTAATCGTTTCGCCGGTCCGATCTATCACCTGCGCGGGGCGATGAAACGGCTGGCCGCGGGGGAAGAGGTGCGGTCGATTCAGTTCCGTAACAATGACTATTGGAGCGAGGTGGCCGAGGACTTCAATGCCATCGCGTCCCGCCTGCAGCGCAGCTGAATTGCGGTCGTCGCCGTCCTCAGTCTTCCGGCCGACTGGGCCGCCGGCGCGGCGGCCTCCCACCGCCGGATCGACCCGACCCCGGTGAGCGGGTGCGGGAGCGGAGATTATGGTCCACGATGCTGCCGATCGCCTCTTCCCAGGAGGTGATCTGGCGGTGACTGGGCTTGTCGCAGGCGGCGTCGTGTTCGTCCTCCTCGCTGGGTCCACTGTCCGCCGAGCTCCGCGGCGCGACATCCTCAAGTTGGGATGGGTCGTGCCAGACGTCCGATTCGTCCTCGCCAAACTCGGCTGCCGCGACCTCGTCGGCCCGCCAACCTGGTTCGCGCAGCCGGTCGCGCTGCCGCGGCGGGGAAGGCACGTGCGCCCGGTCGGGGGCTGAGGCGGACTTAACGACTTCCGGGTCGTCCTGCGTGTCCGACTCGACAGCATCCGGAGCCCGTCGCGCTGCCTGGGATTCGCGGTCGCGGCTGCGACCGCGGCGCCGCCGGCGACCGCGCCGGCGTGTCCCGCGGGGGCCCTCCTCGGCCACATCCTCCTCGGCCTCTGCGTTCGGCGCCCTGGCCGCCGCATGGTGGGCCGACGGTTCGGCCCGGAAGTCGACCACCTCCTCGATGAAGCCGGACTCCTGCTCCACCACATCCGCCGGGAGTCCCTCCGGATCGAGCCGCCTTGGCGTCTCGGCCGCCGTCGGCCAGATTACCGCCTCTTCCGACGGCGGCATGGCTTGCGGCTGTGTCGCCGTGGCCCCGCTCGCTGCCCGCACGGCCGCCGGCCCCGCCTCGGCGACGGTCGGCAACGACGCGGCTGGCACTTTCACACCCAGTTCGCTTGCCAGGGCGTTCCAGCTCTGCAGTTGATCCCCGGCAGTCCGCGGCGTCGGCTGGCTGCGCGGGTGGGGTTTCTCGGGCCGCGCTCCCGCAGGAGCGGCATGCGACCTGGCCGGCGCGGGCACAGCCTTATCGCCCGCGGCTTGCGGCGCCGACGACGACTCGGCACCCAGCAGGTTTGCGAGGTGCTGCCAGTGATCAGCCGACTGCTCATCGGTCATGGACGCGGCCGCCTGGGGGGGTGCCTTTCGGACGAGACCTTCATGTGCGTGACCCGCACGGTGCACTCCCGTGCCGGGAGGAGCGCTGGGCGGGCCACCTGCGTGAGAATCCAGCGTGAGTGCGCTTGTTTATAGCGACTTGGCACATCCCTGGGAAGTCCCGCTTCGGCCGCCGGCCTGCGGTGCGATAATCAGGTTGGATGTCGGGTTCCCACCATCCGCAGCGGGGGTGGTGGCAGGGACCGGGCACCGCCTACCAGGAGATGCCGACCATGTCTGCGCCCAGCTCACCGCCGCCTGGCCCCGAAACCCATTGTGTCGAGGATGTGGAGGTTCGTGGACATATCATCGACAGCCTGATCCTGCCCAAGGTGTTGGACTGCATCACGGCGGCCGGCGGATCATTTCGGATCAAGCAGATTGCGATCGGCCAGTCGCGTCACGACGCGAGTCATGCGCTGATCGAGGTGCGTGCCCCGGCGGCTGAGCTTCTCCAGTCGATTCTCCGTACGATCGCCGACCATGGGGCGGTACCGACCGTGGATCGGGACTGCCTGCTGGAGGCCGCCGAGGTCGACGGGGCGTTCCCCGAGGGGTTCTACAGCACCACGAACCAGCGGACCGAGGTGCGGCTCCATGGACGCTGGACGGTCGTGGAGCGGCAGGAGATGGACTGCGGCATCGCGGTGGAATCGGCCCGCGAAACGGCGACCTGCATCCCGATGTGCGAGGTGAGGCGGGGCATGTCGATCGTCGTCGGCCACGCCGGTGTCCGCGTGTTTCCGGAACCGCGCCCGGCACGGGGGGCATCGTTCTCGTTCATGAGCAGTGCCGTTTCCACGGAGAAGCCCAAGGGAGCGGCCATCCGGCAGATCGCCCGTCAGCTGCACCAGTCGGCCCGCGCGGGCGGCAAGTCGGTCCTCGTGGGCGGGCCGGCGATCATCCACACGGGAAGCTCCGAGTACATCTGCGAGCTGATACGCAGGGGCTATGTGCACCTGCTGCTGGCGGGAAACGCCTTGGCGACTCACGACATCGAGCAATCCCTGTTCCGGACCAGCCTTGGCGTGCGGCTCGATTGCGGGGATGTCGTGGAGCATGGGCATGAGCACCACCTGCGGGCGATCAATCGCATCCGCCTCTGGGGCGGGATCGCCGCGGCGGTCGAGCAGGGACACCTGACCTCGGGGATCATGTACGAATGCGTTCAGCATCAGGTCCCGTTCCTGCTCGCGGGCAGCATCCGCGACGACGGCCCGCTGCCGGAGGTCGTGACGGATGTGCTCGAGGCCCAGGCCCGGATGCGCCAGCTGCTGGCCGGCGCTACCTTTTGCCTGATGATCGCCACCACGCTGCACTCGATTGCCGTCGGCAACTTGCTGCCGGCCTGGGTGCAGGTGGCCTGCGTGGACATCAGCCCCTCGACCGTCATTAAGCTCAGCGATCGCGGGTCGTTTCAAACCGTGGGACTCGTGACCGACGTGGCACCCTTCCTGAGGCAGCTGCTGTACGAGCTGGAACAGCTTTCGTCGTCACGACCTTGACGGCACACGCGGTCCCCTCAGCGACGAACCCGCAGCGTGGTATTTGAGCGATGTCGTTTCCCGGCCAGCCCCGCATCCTCATGTGTCCGCCGGAGTATTACGGCATCCACTACGAAATCAACCCGTGGATGAACCGCCGCCAGCCGGCGGATCACGTCCTGGCGGTGCGGCAATGGACCCAGTTGCGGGCGATCCTTGCGGCGGCGGGGGCGGAGATCTGCCTGCTGCCGCCTGTCCCCGGGCTGCCAGACATGGTCTTCACGGCCAACGCCGGGCTGATCCATCGCCGGCAGGCCGTCTTGTCCCGCTTCCGCCCGCCCCAGCGGCGCCCCGAGCAAGCCTACGCCGCCGCCTGGTTCGCGGAGCACGGATTCGCTGTGCTGCAACTGCCCGAGGGGGTCTACTTCGAAGGGGCCGGCGATGCCCTGTTCTGTGGCGACACGCTGTTCGCCGGGTACCGCATCCGCAGCGATGCCCGCGGTCAACAGCTGATCGGGCAAGCGCTCGGCTGTCGCGTCATGCCCCTGGAGTTGATCAGCCCGTATTTCTACCACCTCGATACGTGCTTTTGCCCACTCGGCCCGGGCGCCGCACTCTGGTTTCCAGATGCGTTTGACGACTATGGGCGTCACGTCGTGCGCGAGAGCGTCGACGTGTTGCTGGAGTTGCCTGCGTGCGAAGCCGAGTCGTTCGCGGCCAACGCCGTCGTGGTGGGACAGACCGTGGTCACCAACGCAGGTTGTCCACAGACCCACGACCTGCTGCGGGCGCATGGTTTCCACCCGGTCGCCACCCCGCTGAGCGAATTCGTCAAGGCGGGCGGGAGTGCCAAGTGTCTGACGCTGCGCCTGGATGGGGAAGACGCAGCCGCCTGGAAAGAGACCATCGGGATCACGGGTACGGACCCCGAACTTCCTTAAGCTGGGCAAAGATTGGCGGTCCGGCGGGGTTTGCGGCTTGTTCCGGTTTTTCGGCTCGAAGCGAAAGTTCTGTTCGCAACGCTCCTGGCGGATCGATCACCTGTTACGGCGGAAACAGGAGTGCCGTCTGTATCACGCCGGCGATGCGTGCTGGTGTCGCCTGGCGACCGGGTGATCAAGAGTAAGAATACGACCCCGCTAAGGAGTGTTCCACGATGAAACTTTACAAGACAACCATGCTGCTGGCGGCGATTGGGCTGCTGGCACCCGGCACCGCCTGGGCGCAGCGGGTTCCCACGGTGGGACTGCCGCGCACCTTGGGCGAGGTCCAGCGAGCACGGTACCCGTACTACCAGATGGCTCAGCGCGGCGGCCAGGTCACCCAGGCTGGATTCCACGCCCACGCTGCCGGCGGCGGCGGATTTGGGGCCGGTTGTAGCGGATGCGGGTCCGGCTGTAGCAGTGGCTGCACCGACTGTGGGGCGCTGTGGGGTGGCGATTCGTACTGTGGTGCGGGTTCCTGCGGCCATGGGGCGTGTGGACGCCCCGGCTTGAGCCCGTGTCGGCCCGCCGTGCGCCCGCACGGCTGTATCCTCCGCGAGCTGGTATGCGACGTGAAGCACGTGGTGGGTGGCGGCGTGCGCTGTATCCTGGGCTGCCTCGCCCCCTGTCCCGGGGCCTGCACGACCTGCGGTGAGTTCAGCTGCGACGGCAGATGCGACGTCGGCTGGGATGACTGCCAGGAGTGCGCCGGTTGCGCTGCAGGTGGCGCCATGTACCAGGGACCGGCCGGTGGGATGCCGGTCCCGCAGCCGGCCTACGATGAAGAGATCAACCCGTTCCAGGACGAACCGACTCCTGCCCGGCAGGCCCCGCAGACCAGAACCATGAGGCCGATGCGGGGGGTCTCTCCGGCTGCCGGCAACGCCCCGCTCCCGGGTGGTGGTCGGCAGGGCGTGCGGCGGACCTCCTACGAGGCCGCCCCGTACAGCGGTAGCCCGTTGCCGTATTCGTCGGGCACGGGCCGTACGGCAATCGGGACGGGCGTATCCGCGGCCCAACCGATGCCGCTGAGGTTCCGGTAGTCGCCCGGGGCGAAGGCCCGTGTGACAGGCGACAGGTACCAGGTTTGGGGGAGATGGGAGGCCGCGTACCTCCCAGGCATCCCAGGTTTGGTGCCTGTCACGTTCTGGCCATCTGTCACGTTCTGGCCATCGCCAGCCGTAACCGGGCGGCGACGATCGACTCTCCATGGCAAATCCGGCCAACTTCGCCGCTCCGGTTCACGGCGTTGTTCGGGCCGGACTCGCGAGTCCTACGCGTACTCAGCATCGCGGTACTCGTACTCGTACTCGATTGCGGCGTCTGGCTCTCGGTCCGTCCGCTGAATCAACCGAGTGGATTGCTCATCCACCGCCGCAAACGCCAGCCGCATATCGTGGATCGCCGCACATTCCAAAGCCGAACCGCGAGCGATCTCGAAGAACCGGTTCTTGTCCTTGAGACTTTGCCTCCCGTTTCCCTCGGCGATGTTCAGCGGGATCGATTGCGCTGCGCGAAGCCATGGATCGCGCACATGCCGATTCACGCCTGAGGGCGATCGAGCAATCCGATACGAAAACGCCACGTAATCGATCGCCAGTCGATACACGTCGAGTCTCTCGTGGTCGAACATCAGCCCGGTCATCGCAGGTCTTTCGAGTACGAGTACCGCTCCGCTGAGTACGAGTACGAGAAAATCAGGGACCGAACAATGGACCACGTCTGCGTGGTATCAGCCGAGGGCCTGGGCCAGATCGTCGCGCAGGTCCTCGAAGTCCTCCAGACCCACCGAGAGGCGAACCAGTCCGTCGGTGATGCCGTAGGCGGCCCGGTCGTGGGCATCGTAGCTGGCGTGGGACATCGTCGCGGGCTGCTCGATCAGCGACTCGACGGCCCCCAGGCTGACGGCCAGCTGGAACAGACGCGTTTGCTGCACGACGTGGCGGGTCGTTTCGAGATCGCCGTCCACCTCGAAGCTGAGCATGGCACCGAACTGCTCCTGCATCTGCCGTCGCGCCAGATCGTGCCCCGGGTGCCCGGCCAGACCGGGATAGAGTACGCGTCGCACGCGGGGATGTTCCCTCAGGTACTCGGCCAGTAGCGGCGGTGCG
>Ga0209398_1000355_pt1 | contig 29290 bp, 26 predicted proteins | sample AshMeaBigSpring_FD_184125 | JGI IMG/M metagenome (GOLD analysis project Ga0209398, IMG submission 184125) | Groundwater microbial communities from Big Spring, Nevada to study Microbial Dark Matter (Phase II) - Ash Meadows Big Spring (SPAdes)... | ecosystem: Environmental > Aquatic > Deep...
CACACTTTGATTACTTTTTTCATGTTTATGAAATTTAAAGTTATATCCGCAAATATATTGTGCCTCGAGCACGCAGCGGCAGGGTGTGATGGACTGGATTTTTATCCCGTTTATGTGTAATTAAAATTTCATGTAAGTTTGTCATTCAAATTATCTACTAAATATACCACCATGAATAAGGATCATGAGCACGATGAAATAGCGGCACTGGAAAAGGAAATCCGCCAAAAACAGGAGGCTCTTACCGTTTTGCGCCGCCGCCTATCTGCCCAAAGGCCGATGATAAACACTTCGTTTTTAGATAGAGAGGGGAAAATACATACTCTCTCCGACCTTTTTGGCGATAAAGAGGTGCTTATTATGATTCATAATATGGGTATTTCCTGTACTTATTGCAGCCTTTGGGCCGATGGACTCAATGGGTTTACCCCCCATCTGGAGAATTATGTATCTTTTGTACTTTGCTCACCGGATCCGGTGGCTATTCAGCTATCTATGGCACGCTCGCGGGGATGGAAATTTAGGATGTATTCTTATGCCGACTATGATTTTATCCGCAGCATAGGATTTTCAAAAAAAACGGATGAAAAAGAAACTCCCTTGCCCGGTGTTTCGGTCTTTAGTCGGAAGGCCGATCAGATATTTCTGGAATCACAGGCTTATTTTGGCCCGGGAGATGCCTATTGTTCTATTTGGAATATGCTAGATCTTCTGCCCACGGGTTGGGATAATTTTCGGCCTCTGCCTAATGCTGCTTTTGCTCCCACTGTTTCATTATAGATAGCGATGACCCGAAGACATCATCCTTTAATGATACGTCTGGCCGGCACCGGAATCGTTTCTTGGCAATTATGGGTAGGTATGGGGTATCAGGCATTCTAATAAAAAGCCCCGGTAAGCTGCATTGGTTCAAAAAAAATGGCGGAAAAATCGGACTCAGTTCCCCCGTACGCTTCGGTGCGAAAACAAGAAAGTTAAAGATAAATAAATTTTTGGCTTAAATTTTGAATTATATTTTGTGGATATGTGGAAAAGTGCCTATCTTTGACACGAAATGACCAAAAAAGAATGAGTTTAGAGCAAAGAGTAATGGAAAGAATGAAGGATGCTATGCGGGCCAAAGACGAAGGAGTGCTGCGTGGCCTCCGGGCTATAAAATCCGGAATTTTACTCGCCAAAACCGAGCCGGGAGCTTCTGAACCGCTCAGTGAGGCAGATGAACTCAAAATGCTCACTAAAATGCAGAAACAGCGCAAGGATTCCCTCAGCATCTATCGCGATCAAAACCGCGAGGATTTGGCTCAGAAAGAATTAGAGGAGCTGGCAGTTATAGAATTATTTTTGCCGGCACAGATGAGTGAAGGTGAAATAAAAGCCGCTATCGCTAAAATAATAGCAGATACTGGTGCAGCAGGAATAAAGGATATGGGTATAGTAATGGGTATAGCCTCTAAAGAGCTGGCAGGCAGGGCGGAGGGTAAAACCATCTCAGAAATAGTAAAAAGCTTGCTATGTTGATCAGAATTTATTAACCAATTTTAAAACCGCTGGTTATGTTTATTGATATTGCCTTTGCCGTAGCACTATTTTATGGCCTTTTTTTGGGGTACAAGCAAGGATTGTTTGATTCACTTTCCGGATATTTAAAGATAGGCCTAGCCATTATTTTGGCGCTCAAATTCAGTTATCTTTTTTCCGATGATGTGCAGCGTATGCTGCCTATGGGTAAGTCCTATGGCCCCATCTTAACCTTCCTACTTATGTTTATTGCCTCTTTGGCGGCTTTTCAAATGCTCAATATCGGCGTAAAGAAATATTCCGGTAATGGAAATTATAATTTAGTACAGCGTGGAATTGGGGTATTGCTTTGGCTTTTTACCCTCAGTACTGTTTTTAGTTTCATTTTCTATTATGGCGAGCAATCCGATGTGATGACCCCGGCTTTTTGCGCCAGCAGTTCGGTGTATCCTTATGTAGATTGGGTATGGCCGGCGGTAAAATGTCAGCTCCAGTACATTAGCCCCGCGTTTAAAGATCTCTTTATATCCCTTCAGACGGCCCTCGGTGATGCTGCAGAAGGTGTAAAGGGCGAATGCTTTAAATAGCAGAAAACAAGTGCCACCGAAAAAATTCGATGCCACCCTATAAGAATAAGATAAATTCGTAAATTAGGCTATTTTTGCACCACAAAATAATAAAATATGAAAAAAATTCTCTCCAGCGGCTTATTCGCCATGTTACTTTTAGTGCTCATAGCATCTGTTTCTTCTTGTAAAAAAGATGAAGAAGTAGAAGATCGGGCCGCATTTATAGGATCCTATGCTTGTGTAGAAGCTTGCGCTACTAATGGCAATTTTAACTATAATTTCACGATTACAGAATCATCTGTAACTACCACGGATATTATTATCAATAATTTTGGCGATTTTGCAAATGCTCAAGTAAAAGGTACTGTAAATGGTACCGGCCTCACCCTACCTAATCAAACGATAAATATTAATGGGATAGCCCTCACCGTAAGCGGCTCGGGTAGTCTTAATAATAATATCCTCAGCATTACTTATACTTACTCCGCCGGTGTTGATGCAGACAATTGCTCGGTTACCGCCACTAAACAGTAGTATCAAGTGTTGTTCTTAATATAGCCGCTCTTCCTCTCGGGGATGAGCGGCTTTTTTCTTTATCACCCTACTTCCATGAGTATAATTGCTATCCCGAACAGCCTATCTATGCGTCTTAGGACTTTATCCTATGCGAACTTATTCCCACCCGCTACTGTTTTAAGAAGCATTATTTTTACCCAAATAATTATATAGATGAGTGCATCTACACCTAATACGGGTCATGACGATACACTATGGCGCATAGCCTTAGTAGCCTTTTTCATTTTGGGCTTATATCGTCTTTTTCAGGGTCGTGAGACGATTGCCATTATATTGTTTGTGGCCTGCTATTTTATTTTTAAGCGTTTGGAAGCCCGCGGCCCTATTTTTTCCAGTACTACCACCCCCGCTAAGCCGGCACAGGAGTCCACCAAGCCTTACTCTAAGGTGCCACAGACCTTTCAAAAACCACGCCTTATGGATGCGGCTGTGCTCAATGCCCTTAAAGAGCCACCTCTCAGTCCCATACAAGTAGAACCCAAAAACCTTCGCAGGGGATACATCTTTGACTATGATATGAAAACCTGGACCGTGATAGATATGAAACTCATCTATCACCTCGATGAGGGATCCGGTGCCCACCCATTAGAAAAAGATGTATTAGTAGAAAATGGTTTAGAGCAGCATAATCTCAGGTTTGAGCGCGATAGCGGCTCATCATGGATACCATTTTCACGCAAGATACATCCCTACACCTTGGATGCGGCTATGGATCAATACCGCCAGTCCGGAGAGGTACTATTGCCATCAGTGCTGGATTATGAGGATGAAAAATTTTTTCGTGATCGCACAGATAAAGGGTATTATATCACCCCGGAAGATAATTCCTATCAGCACCTTATTACCACTCGGTACTTTAACGAAAACAAAACCAAGACCCTGCGCATAGACCTGCTTAATAAGCGCGAATGGCTGTGCTGGGCCGGCATCTTAGTCCCGGCCAATAGATTTACAAACTTGCTGCCCCCAGCATAAGAAGAACGCCATCCAGTGTCCCTCTTCCGGCTGCTGCGCAGGATATAGGCAAGCTACCCGGCCATACTATGCCGTTATAGTAAAACTTGCCATTATTTTTGAGGGCGATGCCTGCCCTTCCACTAGGCATAGCTCCGCTCGGGGATCAATGGACTGTCACTGAGCGTAGTCGAAGGGCAGGCCCGGGTGCTTCGCTGCTATCTTTTTATGATTAGCACATCTTCCCTGCCCACTCACTCATAAAAAGGATATCCGCTTCGCCCCCTATCGCATTTCAAATACAGCCCATAATCTACAAGTTTGGCTCATATTTACCAGGCGGGAAGGAAATTAATTTATGGCCGGCAATTTTTGTATGGATTAGGTGTATAAAAAAGACCTATTTCTCATTTATAAAAGAGAAATAGGTCTCATCCAAGCGAGGAGGAGTAAAATTAGAGTTTAGGTCTCAGTTTTCTCACTTCGGTTCCTGTTTTCCAGAGTTCAGACTCGCGTATAGTGTGGAGTTCTTCTTCTAGTTTTTGTCTATAATCCGGTTTGCTACCTTCTTCTATCACGCGCTGTGCTTCTTTGCCACTGGCTACGCTGGCATATAATTCTTCAAATAGGGGAGTATTGAGGTCGCGAAATTTTTCTTTCCAGTCTAGGGTGCCCCTTTGTGCGGTTACGGAGGTATTGGCATACATCCAGTCCATTCCATTTTCGGCCACTAAGGGCATCAGGCTTTGGGTGAGTTCTTCCACGGTTTCGTTAAAAGCTTCGGAGGGCGAATGTCCGTTTTTGCGCAGCACATTATATTGTGCTTCGAAGAGCCCTGCCAGTGCGCCCATGAGTATTCCCCTTTCTCCGGTGAGATCAGAATAGACTTCTTTTTTAAAATCGGTTTCAAACAAATATCCGGATCCTATACCTATGCCCAGTGCCAGGGCTGTCTCTTTCGCCTTTCCGGTGGCATCCTGAAAGATAGCATAGCTGCTATTAAGTCCTTCTCCTTTAAGAAAAAGTCGGCGTAAGGATGTACCAGAACCCTTTGGGGCTACCAGTATTACATTAATATTTGTCGGCGGTACTATACCAGTTTGGGTATTAAATGTAATGCCAAATCCGTGTGAGAAAAACAGGGTTTTGCCAGGGCTTAGGTGAGATTTTATGAGCGGCCAGGAGGCTATTTGTCCGGCATCGGAAAGCAAGTACATAATGATGGTGGCTCGTCTGGAGGCTTCCTCTATCTCAAAGAGGTTTTGCCCGCTTTTCCAGCCATCGGCGATAGCCTTATCCCAGCTCTTTCCACCCTTCCGCTGACCCACGATCACATTACATCCATTGTCGCGCAGATTGAGCGATTGGCCCGGACCCTGCACCCCATAGCCTATGACGGCGATGGTTTCATTTTGTAAAATTTCTCGCGCTTTTTCCAGTGGAAATTCCTCGCGTGTTACTACGGTTTCTATGACACCGCCAAAATTGATATTTGCCATAATTTATGCTTAGAAATTAGAAAATTTTATAGGAGTAATTTATCCCTCTGGCGTTATAATAGTATGCAGATATTCGCTTAGTAAGCCCAAAGGCTTAGTGATGGCTATTCGTCCGGATCTTACAAATTCTAGTATGGCATAGGGATATAGTTTTTCAAAAAGGCCCTGTGTCTCGTGCTCGTGCCCGGTTTTTTTCTATCACCAGATACTGTGGATCTACGGAGAGGATGCGTGCGTGATTTTCCCGAATCACTTTTTCTACATTTCCATGGGTGAGGGCTAGATTTTTAATCTTATACAGGGCTATTTCCTGGTGTATAATTTCATCTTCTTCGTGTACGAATGCTTTGAGTACTTCCACTAATTTTTCCATTTGGCCTATTACTTTTCTGGCTTTTTGCATCGTGGTTTTTACGACGATGGTATAGCGAAAAATAACTTTTACTTCTGACTCAGAGACGGTGAGGCTCTCTATATTGAGGTGCCGGCGGGTGAGAATGATAGTAAGCCGGTTTAGCATGCCTATCCGGTTTTCGGTAAAAGCGGATATCGTGAGTAATTTTTCCATCGTCATGAATTATTTTAATCTGATTTCTGCCACCGAAGCTCCGGTGGGTACCATGGGAAAAACATTTTCTTCTTTGGCTACTACTACTTCCAGGAGATAGGCTCCGGCATGATTTATCATTGTTTCTAATGCCGCTCTGAGCTTAGGGCGCTCTTCCACTTTTTCGGCTTCTATTTTATAGGCTTTGGCCAGGGCCACGAAATCGGGATTTACCATTTCTGTAAAAGCGTATCGCTTATCGAAAAACAATTGCTGCCACTGCCTCACCATACCCAGAAATTTATTATTGAGGATGAGGATTTTTATATCTATATGGCTTTGTAAGATGGTTCCCATCTCTTGTAAGGTCATCTGAAATCCGCCATCGCCTATGATAGCTATTACCGGCCGATGTGGTGCACCGAGTTTAGCACCTATGGCCGCTGGTAGTGCGAAGCCCATGGTACCTAATCCGCCGGAGGTGATATTGCTCTTGGTGCGTTTGTAGCTGTAATATCTGGAGGTCATCATTTGATGCTGCCCTACATCAGAAACGATGACGGACTCCCCATTAGTAATTTCGCAGAGCGTTTTTACAACCTCATCCATGCACAGTTGGTCAGAGGCCAGCTCTCGGGCATTTTCTGCCAGGGTGTCTAATTCTATTTTTTTAGCATCGGCAAATTCCTGCACCCATTCCTTATGGGTTCTGGTATTAATTTTATCGGTAAGCAGGGCTAGGGCTTGTTTTGCATCGGCGTGTATAGCTACCTCAGTATCCACTATTTTATTGAGTTCTGCGGCATCTATATCTATGTGAATAATACGAGCCTGGCGGGCATAGCTTTTCACATCACCTGTGACCCGATCATCGAAACGCAAGCCCACACCTATGAGGAGGTCGCATTCATTGGTTTTAATATTGGGAGCATAATCGCCATGCATACCTAGATAGCCCACATAGAGGGGATGATCTGGAGGGAAGGCACCTAATCCCAGGAGGGTGGAGGCTACTGGTATGCCAGATTTTTCGGCGAAGAGGAGCAGGTTATTCTCAGCCTGAGAGAGGATAACGCCCTGTCCTATGAGTAAATAGGGCTTATTAGCGGCATTTATGAGGGCAGCTGCTTTATTTATTAAGTTCTCATCCGGCGATGGAATGGGTTTATAACTGCGGATAAAAGCACATTTTTTATATTTTTTCTCGGTTTTTCCTATCTGGGCATCTTTGGTAATATCTACTAGTACAGGTCCTGGCCGGCCGGAATTAGCTATAAAAAAAGCGCGTGCTAATACTTCGTGGATTTCATCGGCACGGGTGATCTGATAGTTCCACTTAGTGATGGGCATAGAGATACCTATCACATCCGTTTCCTGAAAGGCATCTGTACCCAGCAGGTGGGAAGCCACCTGTCCGGTTATACACACCAGCGGGGTAGAATCTATCATAGCATCTGCTAATCCGGTGATAAGATTAGTAGCCCCCGGACCGGATGTGGCAAATACAATGCCCGGCCGGCCGGATACGCGGGCATAACCCTGGGCGGCGTGTATGGCACCCTGCTCATGCCGTACGAGAATATGATTTATGCGGCCAGCATAATCATAGAGGGCATCATATATAGGCATAATAGCCCCCCCGGGATAGCCAAATATGGTATCTACATTCTCGGCTATCAGACATTGTAATACGGCTTCGGCACCGGTCATTTTATCATTTTGCATGGGTCATTATTAATGAATGAAGAGAAGATTACAGATCGGTGATACATCCCAGCGAAGCGCTAGATACTGTGCGGGCGTATTTATATAGGACACCCTGGGTTGCATTCATCGGAGGCTGCTTCCATTCATTTTTGCGTTTTTCTATTTCCGCTTGTGCTAAGAGCAGGGTAAGGCTATTAGTAGCGGCATCTATGCGTATGATATCGCCATCTTTTATGAGGGCTATGGCACCGCCATCTATCGCTTCGGGGGTTATATGTCCTACTACAAAACCGTGGGTGCCACCAGAAAAACGACCGTCTGTAATGAGGGCCACCGACTTTCCTAGTCCGCTGCCCATAATGACGGAAGTGGGCTTGAGCATTTCAGGCATACCCGGTCCACCTTTGGGCCCACAATAGCGTATCACTACCACCATTCCGGGTTTTACTTCGCCATTTTTTACACCGGCGATAACAGCGTATTCATCGTCATACACTTTTGCCGGTCCCTCGAAGTACTCGCCTTCCTGACCGCTTATTTTAGCGACAGCTCCTTCGGTAGCCAGATTTCCAAAAAGTATCTGGAGATGGCCCGTTTTTTTGAGCGGATTTTCAAGGGGAAAGATAATTTTTTGATCTTCCTGCAGCGGCCTAGCCGATTCTAGATTTTGGGCCAGGGTTTTTCCGGTTACCGTCATACAATCACCGAGAAGTAACCCTTTTTGCAGTAAGTATTTCATAACCGCCGGTACTCCTCCCGCATTGTGGAGATCTTCCATAAGGTATCGTCCGCTGGGTTTAATATCTGCGAGAACGGGGGTGCGGTTACTATTATTTTGAAAATCGGGAAGACCGAGTTTTATGCCTACAGAATGGGCCATAGCTATGAGATGCATTACGGCATTAGTAGATCCACCTAAAACATTTACGAGGGTAATGGCATTTTCAAAGGCCTCCCTGGTCATAATATCGCGGGGTTTTATATCTTGCTCGAGTAGGATGCGAATGGCTTTACCTGCCTGTAAGCATTCTTCTTGTTTTTGTATGCTCAGCGCGGGATTAGAGGAGCTGTAGGGCAGGCTCATACCCAGGGCTTCTATGGCAGAAGCCATTGTATTTGCTGTGTACATACCCCCACAGGCCCCGGCACCTGGGCAGGCATTGCGGATGATGCCCTTAAAATCTTCTGGGGATATGGAATTAGACAATTTTTTACCATAGGCTTCGAATGCAGAAACGATATTGAGCGATTCACCTTTCCAATGACCGGGATATATGGTGCCACCATAGATCATTAGGGCCGGGCGATTTAGGCGGCCCATAGCCATTACAGAGCCGGGCATATTTTTATCGCATCCCACTACAGCTATGATGCCATCATACCACTGTGCACCGACTACGGTTTCTATAGAGTCTGCGATGATATCGCGCGATACCAAGGAGTATCTCATACCATCGGTACCATTAGAGATACCATCACTTACGCCTATGGTATGAAAGATGAGCCCCACCATATCCTCTTCACAAACGCTTTTTTTAATCACGCTAGCCAGGGTATTGAGGTGCATATTGCAGGTATTGCCATCAAACCCGGTGCTTACGATACCCACTTGAGCTTTAGTCATATCCTCTTCGGTGAGACCTATGCCATGCAGCATAGCCCTAGCTGCAGGAAGGGAATCGTCCTGAGTGATAGTGCGGCTATATTTATTGAGCAGCATAGTGAATGGCTTTTAAATGGGAATAGGACTGGCCCTTTACTTTAAGTCTATACGCCTGCTGTATAAGTTCACTCATTGTACCGGACCAATCTTTAGTCATTATGTATCTGTCTATAGAAGCTATGCCCACCACCTCGGCAGCGGTACCGCAGAAGAAGGCTGCCTCTGCCCCATTCAAATGATCCGGGGTAAAGAATCCGGTATGTACTTCTATATTTAGTTCTTGGCAGAGTTCCAGCACAGTGGCCCGGGTAATTCCAGGGAGTATATTGCCTATGGCCGGCGTATATAGGACACCATTTTTTTCAAAAAACAGGTTTGCACCGGGTCCTTCGGCCAGAAAGCCATCACTATCCAGCAGTAGGGCTTCGTCATAGCCATTGTCCTTAGCCTCGGTGGTAGCGAGAATGGAATTTACATAATGCCCGCAAATTTTCGCTTCTATTTTAGTAGAGCGGGGATGAGGACGGCAGTAGGAAGAGATGATCAATCTCAGCATTTTATCGCCTAAATATGCGCCCCACTCCCAGGCACAAATCATAAGGTAGGTTTCACGAGGGCGGGAGAGGTTCATATTTGCATTACAGTAAACTAAGGGTCGCAGATAAGCATCTTTAAAATTATTTCGGTGCAGTACCTCATAGCTTATCTCTGTCATTTCATCGTTGGTATAGGCTAGCGGAATGTTTACCAGATTACAGGAATTATGCAGCCGATCATAGTGCTCGGCGGCCTTAAAAATCTTCACGCCTTCCGGGGTATTGTATGCGCGTATCCCTTCAAATGCACCATATCCATAGTGCAGGGTTTGGCCATAGAGATCCATAAGCGTATCTTCGGCTTTGGAAAACTTTCCATCATTAAATATAATGGTGTCGGAATTATAATACATATTTACAGATTTATTCTTTTACTTATCATTTTATTTCACCGATTAGATCTAGGATGGATATCATAAAAAAGCCTCCCGGATTATGCGGGAGGCTTTTTCGATATATTATTCAGTTTATGCTATTCCACTCCCCTTTTGCCAGTGATGACCACAATGACAATAATAATTAGACAAATCGTGAAGGAAGCCATTTGCATGTTTATTTCTAATAAGAATTACTCATACAAAAGTATGCCAAAACTGCGATAACCGGCCCCTCCGGTAAAAAAAATTTATTCATCCAAGCTGAAGACAAAAAAAAATGAATAAATGCAGTTAAAAACAAAGACATATAATATTGATTATTAATATTTTAGTAAATAATAATGGATAAAAACAAGGGGGGAATAACAGAACCTATTAGACTAAAACAAATAAAAATCCATAGTAGAAATGTGGCCCCAAAGACGGAAGAATTTAAAAGAAGATAAAGATCGGGCCAAAAAAACAATAAAATGATCAGATTAGTGTACCCGATAGCAGCACTCTCAAAGGATACCGGTAGTCTTAGGTAATAAATAATTAACTTAGCCGGAAAAAAAAGAGTCTGTTGAGAAATACCCTATCAGAATCGGCCATAAGGCAGATATTTTTTATCCTTATCATTCTGTCTCTGGGTATAATACTCCTTTGGAAACTCACCCTCTTCATCCCATCTTTTCTGGGAGCTTATAGCATCTATATTATCACAGACGGGCTTTATCAGCGGTTACTGCAAAGATACTGGAAGCCGGGAAATGCCTCGCTTATGATCCTTATGCTGGTTATGATCGCCATCCTCTTACCGTTAGGATTATTTATAAATTATGCCAGCCGGGAGCTATTTCCTTTGATATCAGATTCCTCATTATTGCTCCATACTTTTCAACAGTTTCTGCATAGTATAGAAAACCGTACAGGACTGGTCATACACACGGATGAGGGATTAAGGCAAATAGCGGGTTTTTTTAGTGAAAACTTAAGTAGTGTTCTGGGCAGTGGAGTACAAACGCTTCTTCAAGTGGTGATGACGATGTTTATTGCTTTTTTTCTAATGAAACATCGCGAGGAGGTAGAAGATTTGTATGACTCATTGCCACTTACTGAGGAGAATATAAGCCGGGTAAAATATGAAGTGAGAAAATTAGTAAACGCCAATGCCATAGGAATACCGGTAGTAGCCTTATCACAATCTTTGACGGCACTGGTGGGATATCTTCTGTTTGGGGTACCCAATCCATTATTATGGTTTGCCCTCTCTTGTGTAGCTACTCTCATACCTATCATAGGAGGCGGACTTTCTTATCTGCCACTGGTTCTATTGCTATGGGTACAGGGCAATACGGTAAATGCTTTAGGCTTATTGGTGTACGGGATCGTAGTGATAGGCACGATAGATAATATTATCCGATTTACTCTTCTCAAAAAAATAAGCGATATTCACCCACTGGTCACAGTATTAGGGGTTATAGCTGGGCTACAGTTATTCGGCTTTATCGGCATTGTTTTTGGACCTATTATGATAAGTGTTTTCCTTCTGGCTATGCGCATCTATAGAGAAGAATACATTCGCTGAGGGAAAATAGTCTTGTAGTACCCTTTTAGAGATGTATAAAACAGGGGTACTTGTGAGGGAATATCTCCCCTCGGCCAGGGATAAAAAATGGGTACATAGCGTAGCAATCCTATATAATTGCTTATTTTTATTTACCTTTGTTACTTGTGTTTAAAAAAACTTATGGATAATACCCCTAATCAGGCGAGTAATAGTACTCAGGAAACGGGATCTAAGTCTAGTGATCCCAGTTCGGAACCTCCTCTATCGAAGAGGAGAAATCGCTATAATGCCATTCGTCCTATTTTCTATTTCCAGACGGAAAATTCGGAGAAAACAATGCCCCTCCTATCTCTATTGGGACCGGATTTATCACCTAAAATGCAAGCTATCTAATGGATTATCTGGTCATTTTAATATTAATTCTAATAAATGGTTTTTTTTCGCTATCAGAAATAGCCTTGGTATCTGCGAGAAAATCCAGACTCGAATCTGCGGCTAAGAAAGGAAGCACAAAAGCAAAGCTAGCACTGGATCTGGCAGAAAATCCCAATAAGTTTCTCTCTACCGTACAAATAGGTATCACGGTGATAGGTATTCTCACCGGGGTATTCGGAGGACAATCCATCGCCGCAAGTCTGGAAGCAGTCCTTATAAATATTCCCTCGGTAGGTTCTCTGGCTCACGGATTATCGGTAGGGATAGTGGTTGCTGTCATAACTTTTTTTTCCATAGTATTCGGGGAATTACTCCCTAAGCGAGTAGGAATGACCTATCCTGAGACGATAGCTAAAAACACCGCGGGCATAATGAAATTTATTTCTCTGTCCACTGCTCCTTTTGTATGGCTACTTACACATTTTACAGATTTATTTATAAAAATTTTTCATATAAAGGCCACCGATGAAAGTAAAGTGACAGAAGAGGAAATAAAAGCCATCGTACAAGAAGGAAAAGAAGGAGGAGAAGTGCAGGAGATAGAACAAAACATAGTGGAGCGTGTATTTCTTCTGGGAGACCGGATGGTGAGTACGCTTATGACTCCCCGAAGTCAGGTTCTTATGTTTGAAGTAAATGAGCCTATGATAGAGGTAAAGCCGCAGGTGCTGGAAGAAATGCATTCAGTATATCCGGTGTATGAGGATGATAAAGACAATCTCATAGGCGTAGTAAAACTCAAAGAATTAGTCGCAAATTTTGATGACAATAATGCGTCTCTGAAACCATTGGTGGAAGAAGCTAATTACATATTGGAAAAGACTACGGCCTATCAGGCAATGGAAAAGTTTAAAAGCTCTAAAATACATTATGGAATAATAATAGATGAATATGGACAGATGGAGGGCATAGTTACCCTCAATGACTTACTAGAGGCCTTAGTAGGAAATGCATCAGAGTTCTATCAAGATGAGTTTAGTCTGGAAGAACGCGAAGATGGAAGCTGGATTATAGATGGTCTATATCCATTTCCAGATTTTCTGCATCACTTTGATCTCACACACTTACAGGAAGACTTAGCCTATGATACCATCAGCGGATTGCTCTATGATGAGCTAGGTCGCATACCTAAAGAGGGAGACCGCTTAGAATGGAAAGATTATTTTTTTGAGATATTAGATATGGATGGTACGCGTATAGATAAAATAATGTTTAGAAAAAATAATAGGTAAAAGAAGCAAACACCCAAGCCCAGTCTGAGGTACCAAGCTCTTATAGGAGGATGATAGTTTACTAATAAGGAAAAAAATGTTTCTTGAGAAACAGAGGTATTATTTTATGAATCGAAGAGATAAAAAAATTTGACACCTCGGTCTATCACTTAAAGCGGATACTTTCCTATCAATCATATATTCCCGTACCGGCGTGACATTTTTTAAATTTTTTTCCACTGCCACAAGGGCAAGGGTCATTGCGTTCTATCTTTGTTTTTAGTATCGCCGTATCAGCTTTTTCCCCATGTGCATCTTCCTCTTCCTTATCAAACAACGAAAGGGCATGCTCCCAATAATTTATTCGTTCGTCAGGAGAAGCAGTACAAAGATCAAAGCCATAATCATAAGCTCTTTTGCCCTCCATAGCCTCCAGTGCATACCGTATTTCATTTAGTTCAGGTCTTTCATAGAGGGGCTTGTTTCTATCTTGTTCCCGAATTAGGATATGCTGTGCGAAACGCATGGCTTCCGGCCATTTAAAATGAATAAGAGTGGAGAGAAACTTAACAAAAAAAGGTTTGGCCTCGCGGTATAAAATTTTGAGCATTTCATTTTTATATTTTTCTCCCGGAGCATTTCGCAAAGCTGGAAAAAGCAGATAGTAAGGGCAGCGAATCCGGCGATCTATACAGCGATTTATGGTGTTCAAGACAGGTGGAAATACTTCTTCCGGATAAGCCTTTGCAAGCTGAAAAACAAGCACCATCGCCATCTGGCAAAAAAATTCATCTACATCTTCTATCTCCTCGGCTACTAGTTTTATGGCGGGTCTTATTAATAGCGGATCGAGGTGTTTTTCGGCCACTATACCCAGCCATACTGGGGTCATCATCCCAGCCTTATATTTTGCATAAAATATATTATCATAAGCTCCGCTCACCGCCTGTCTTATTCTCTCGGCAATAATGGGATGGGGAGGCTGCTGCAAAAGAAAGATTATAGCTTCTCTGGGAGCGACTTCATAAGTACTATTCAGTGCGGCTAATGCCTCTTCTATATCGGACATACTTCCTTTTTTAGAGGCAATGATAGTTTTTTTTGGGCTTATATAACGGATATGTTCCGATGCGGATTTGTAGTATTCGACTATTTTTGGGTTATGCAATACTAACATAGCTTACCTTTGCACAGTTTGTATATCTAATCATTACTAGCCGATGAATATTAAAGCCGGCCCTCTGCTTTCGCAGATAAACTATCCTGATGATCTCCGCCTGCTGCGGCGGGATCAGCTATTTCAGTTGAGCAATGAGCTCAGGGACTATATCATAGATATAGTATCCCTGCATGGTGGACATTTTGGGGCTAGTCTGGGTGTAGTAGAGATTACCATAGCCCTTCATTTTGTATATAATACCCCCTTCGATCAGCTGGTATGGGATGTGGGGCATCAGGCCTATGGCCATAAGATACTCACCGGCCGGCGGGAGCAGTTTTATACAAATCGCAAATACATGGGTATAAGCGGTTTTCCAAAACGCAAGGAGTGCGAGTATGACAGTTTTGGCGTAGGGCATAGCAGCACTTCTATCTCTGCGGCGTTAGGTATGGCTGAAGCCTCGCGGATAAAAGGCGAAAAAAACCGCCATCATATAGCCGTAATAGGCGATGGTGCGATTACCGGAGGAATGGCTTTTGAAGCACTCAATAATGCCGGCACCTCTCAGGCAAATGTGCTAGTAATACTCAATGACAATTGCATGTCCATAGATCCTAATGTGGGAGCCCTAAAAGAGTATCTCACGGACATCACTACTTCCCGCACCTATAACCGATTTAGGGATGATGTGTGGAATATGCTGGGAAAAATGAGCAAGTACGGCCCTAATGTGCAGGCTCTGGCTTCTAAGATGGAGGGCAGTATAAAGGGAATGCTGAGCAAACAGGGAAATTTTTTTGAGTCACTGGGCTTACGGTATTTTGGCCCGGTAGATGGTCATGATATAAACCGGATGGTAGAAACGCTTTCTGATCTCAAAAACATACCCGGTCCTAAGCTCCTGCATTGTGTAACTACTAAAGGCAAAGGCTATAAGCTGGCCGAAGAAGATCAAACTAAATGGCATGCCCCAGGACTGTTTGATAAAATAACCGGCGAGATATTTAAAAAAAATGACACCGCCCCGCAGCCCCCAAATTATCAGGATGTCTTTGGGCATACGATTATAGAACTGGCCAGAGAAAACGATAAAATAGTGGGTATAACTCCCGCTATGCCCAGCGGATGTAGTCTTAAGTATATGCTGGCCGATATGCCAGATCGGGCGTTTGATGTGGGCATCTGCGAGCAGCATGCCGTAACTTTTGCCGGAGGGTTAGCTACCCAGGGATTAGTACCCTATTGCAATATCTACTCTACTTTTATGCAGCGAGCATACGATCAGGTTATTCACGATGTAGCTTTGCAAAACCTGCAGGTTATATTCTGCCTAGATAGAGGAGGACTGGCCGGAGCAGATGGAGCTACTCACCACGGAGCTTATGACCTTGCCTACTTTAGGTGCATCCCCAATATGGTAGTAGCGGCCCCTATGAATGAACAGGAACTGCGAAATATGATGTACACTTTCCAGTTGAAAAAAAATAAATTCCCCTCCTCTATCCGCTATCCGCGCGGACCAGGAATGATGGTAAACTGGCGTACCCCCTTTGAAGAAATACCCATAGGAAAGGGGAGATGTATAGAAGAAGGAGAGCGCATAGCGATAATCGGTATCGGTCATGCTACCAATTTCGCGGTAGAGGCAAAAATTAAACTTAGACAATATGATATTAATCCGGCGGTATATGATCTGCGATTTGTAAAACCCCTAGATGAGGAATTATTGCACGAAGTTTTTAGCATTTATACAAAAATAGTGACGATAGAGGACGGATGCATACAAGGCGGGATGGGCAGTGCGATACTGGAATTTATGGCAGATCATAACTATACTGCCGAGGTGATAAGACTAGGCATACCAGATCGTTTTGTAGATCACGGAAGCCAGCAGGAACTGTGGCGAGAATGTGGCTATGATAGTGAAGCTATAAAGAATGTGATCATGAAAATGTGTAGTACTCCAGAACCGATAAAAGTATAATTAAAAAGCTTATGTGATCGGTTTTATTGCACACATACAAGACATTAATTAGGGCTTGTTCCATAACTTATAAAGCCGCTGGTATAGCCAGTATTAATTAGTTTCTTCGATAGAGTTTTACTCCTAATACTCTGAATAAATGCAGAATAGCTTGCATACTACATTATACAATGAGAATAATAAATATTGTTATTAGCTTATGATCAAAAGTTAATAGCACGGTGCTATTTATGGAGCTTACTTATAGGTCTGGAAGCGATGTATTACTAGCGATAGGGATAGGAGCGGATATCCTTTTAGGATGTGAGGAAGAAATGGAGAAACAAAGAAGAATGCGGAGTAAACAGGATGCCTTGTGATAGGAAAATACAATGGAAACATCCTAAAAGATAGTAGCGGATAGCCCGGGCCTGCCCTTCGACTATGCTAAGTAATCGCCCCTAGAATCCTGAGCGAAACTACGCGTAGAGGAAGGGCAGGCATCGCCATAATCGCATAATATTGAGTAGTTGAGCAAGCCCTCATTACTTGAAGATACGAATCCACTATTCGAGAGAAAAGGATTATATTAAACCGATGGGGATCTATCTATTAAAAGACATTAAGGAAGCAAAAAAACATGGAGTAAGGATAGATAGATGATACATTCATACATCACTATTCTCCTAGGCATATTGTCACATTCATTTCTAATACAAAGACATAAAAAAGGCCGATACGATGATCGGCCATTCCGGATATAGAGGTGGCGAATTAATTAGTAAGCGACAGTAAAAATCCGATAGTAAAATTAGCATCCCAGTCAAAAACAAACTGCTGGCAGCCGGTAGCATCTGCTACTGCCTGATATATATTTATCCCGGCCTTAGTCTTAGCATCGCTTTCGGAGGCATAGCCGGCCGGCGGATTTAGTACGGTAAATCGCTCTTTGGCGGAGCGAATAGACTTGGCCATAGTATAAGGCACGCCGCCTATAATGAAGCAGGTTTTGCGCTTATTAGGAGGTACCTGCATAGCCTTGGCTTTTACCTCTGCATATACTGTAGCGTCCGGTGTATTGTTTTGAAAATATTTAGCACCAAAAGACTCTTGGGTTCTTATAACTCCAGACTCCAGCCAGGACATCTTTGTATTACCAGATCCTATGTCTACTACAAAGGCCTGATTAGCATATTCTCGCGGCAGTACACATTTGAGCGCATAGGTGCCTTCTTCGGCAGCCGTAACACTATTTACAACATATCCCATCCCTTTTAGGTAATCAGTAATTTTTCTTGTAATATCTACTTTTTGGGCTCCGGAGGAAATAACGAAATGTATGTCTTTAGGCGATACACCGAAATTGAGCATATCTGCTATATAGGCTTTAAGACCATTTTTAATATCGGTATCGGTGGCTAATTTTTCATACACTAATGAAGTGCCATAATCGGCTTTTTCTAGCTTCCAGTTTTTCTGTGCATCACTACGGATAATGAAAGAATTAAAACCGCTGGCACCTAACTCTACTACACCGCGCAATTTTCCGGTGGTAGGAAGAGTGGGCGAAAAATTAAAGGGTATTTTAACAAAATCTTTGGGTGCCGGCATGGCGGTAGATGCGGTATTTCCTGCACCAGCAGAGCTGCTAGCCGCTGTACTGGTAGAAGAGGCTGCGCCAGGTGCTGTAGTATGTGAAGCGGGTGTGCCCAATTGCTCTTTTAGGCGTGGCTGGCACATTTTAAAAAGTAAAAAAAGTCCTCCTATAATCACTGCCGTGATAAGCAGCCGAGAAAAAGTGGTAAGACGAGCCATAGAAATTTGATTTTGAGATACAATATTAAGACTATTTTGAAAATCTTAACTAAATTTTTTAGGTTATATACTTTTAGCCTACTGAGTTTTCATACAAAAGAATTTCCTCCAGTACCTAATGCCCCATCCAGAAAAATATTTTACTAAACCGGCAAAGACCCTTCCGCCGATGGAATAAAATAGCTTAGCGGTGCTGTTCCTAAACCCCCAGCAGGATAATACGCCATCCTTCCTGCCGGGCCAAATCGTAACAATAGGCCATAAGTCTGGTACCCCCTTCCATATTCTTACTGGATCGGAGGAAATATAGATGCTCTATTTATATCTGGCTATGGATAGGCCACTGCGGTAGATACCTGCTAGTACCTATCTTAGCATGGCTCACAGAGCTACTTTCGGCGATAGTTATAAAAAAGCTGGCCTGGCTATCTGCAAGCTTCCGTCCTATCATCTCCTCATAGAAGATTTCACTTATATAAATACAAAAAACGGCGGGATCATGCTGGCATTCGTAGGTCTCGCGAAAGCTGGTTTCTGCTAAGTAGAGCAGGCTGTGAAGGTCTGCATCGGATGCTCTGGGTATGATCCATTTTTTATACAATAAAAAACCCGGAAGAAATATTCTTTCCGGGCTCAACGATAAAATAAATGATAGGTTTTCTAATCAGAGAGACACGTCGGTAAATGAACCACAGGTGATAGTGTGGTTTTCCTGCTGGCCGGTAGTGGCATTGAAGGCGGTACCAGTAAACTCAAAATCGCCCGATACTTTATTATTACTATATGCTGTAATCTGCAGGGTGCCGGCATTGCTTACGAAAGCAGTAATAGAGGCTCCTCCGGGAATAAAAGTAGCCTGGCCACCGGTAAGTGAATAAGTGCCGGCAGATAAACTATTTGCAGAAAGCTGAATAGTACTACCGGTGGGGGTAGATGCGCTAATAACGAGGACGGAACCTGCCGTAGAAGCTGTGGCAGAAGCCGGACCCCAGTCTGCACTATCATTTTCGGCTATCATTTTCCCTACGGCTGCCTGCGGACAGTTATCCACATCTATCGGAGGGTCATCCTCACCACAGGAAGTGATAAAAATAGATAATGCCAAATAGAATAGCACCCAAACACCGGACATTTTATTATGAGTCATACCAATAAAAAATTATGGCAAATATAGGGATTATTTCACAATATGGTTCTATCGCAGATAAGAATATCGTATTCACTATTTTAGATACAAATGAAATAGGCTTTTTATTTGGAAACATCGGATACTTCAGAGCGGTTATTTATGAGTATTTATTCAAAAATTAAGTTGTTTTAGGCCACTGCCTCTATGCTGTCTGCATGGAAGAAGGAAGGGGTGTATAGATCGGTGATAAAAAAGAACTACTTTTGCACATACCTATTAAGAAGGGTCTATAAAGCCAGGTCAAAGTCAAAGGATATTGAGGAATATATTTTTCATCTCATAGCGGTTAGTTTTTATAATTATGAATTTTATAAGAATGAATAACCGATTTACATTTTTTCTAAGTGTATTTTGGTTACTACTTTTATTATTGGACATTGGTTTTGCACAGTCACCTGAGGGGCAGCTACTTACGGACAGGGCTTCACTGGTGGTGAATCTCATTTTTTTGTTCAATATTAGTTTTCGTATTCAAAAGGCCTATTCTGCTAAGGATAAAATCAAAAAATATGGCCAGCTCCTCATGGGCGGGCTCAGTGTCTTTGTTCTGCTCTCGCAGCTCAATGATTTGTGGGGATATACTTTTTTGGGTGATGCGGCGATGCACCGGGTTTTTCTTGCGCTTTTTGTTATCATTTTATTTTTTGAGGAATTGTCTAATTCGCTATACGAAATAAATCTACCGCTTCATCCTGCGGGCATCTTTGTATTAAGTTTTTTACTCATCATCCTCACAGGGGCATTGCTGCTTATGCTTCCCCGCTCCACATATAACGGGATTCGTTTTATAGACGCGCTATTTACATCTACCAGTGCAGTATGTGTAACCGGCCTTACGGTGATGGATACGGCCAAAGATTTTACCAAGCTAGGCCAGATTTTTATCATTTTTCTCATCCAGGTAGGTGGTTTGGGAATTCTCACTTTTACCAGCTTATTCGGACTTATGTTTACAAATCAGAGTAGTTTTCATAATCAGCTAATGGTAAAGGATATGATAAGTGCCACTTCTATATCCAATACATTTTCTAGTCTTATAAGGATAATTGTTTTTACCGGCAGTATAGAAATACTAGGCGCAGTACTCATCTATTTTAGCTGCGAACACCAATATTTTTCGGATGAATTTTCAAAAATATTTTTTTGTGTATTTCACTCGGTTTCGGCCTTTTGCAATGCAGGTTTCAGCACGATGTCTAATAACATAAATGAAGACACGGTACGCAATAATTATGCGCTTCATCTCATTCTCGCTTTTCTCATTATACTCGGTGGTATAGGATTTCTAATACTCAGTAGTTATACAAACTTTGTACGGGATTGGATACGGTATAAATATAAAAAAATGATGGGCGAAAAAACACGCAATGTGGTGAAACCCATTGTTACACTTAATACTAAGATGGTAGTGATCACCAGCAGTATATTACTATTATTAGGAACTTTATTTTTCTATGTGAGTGAGTATAACTATACGCTTAAAGACCATGAGTGGTATGGCAAGTGGGTAGAGGCTTTTTTCTTATCGGTAGCTCCGCGTACAGCCGGATTTAATACTGTAAATATGATGGCTCTTTCATTTCCCACCATTATGTTTACTATATTTCTAATGTGGGTAGGAGCCTCACCAGGATCTACGGGAGGAGGTATTAAAACCAGCACTTTTGCGCTGGCCATTATTAATGTATATCATCAGATCATAGGACGAAACCGAATAACAGTGGGCTGGAAAGAAATACCTCAGGGTTCTGTTCTTAAGGCATTTAGCATTATCTGTCTTTCGCTGGTAATAACCGGATTGGCCTCACTGCTTATGGGCATATTCGATCCGAAATTAAGCTTCCTGCAGATAGCTTTTGAAACTTTTTCTGCCTATAGCACTGTAGGATTATCACTAAATGTGACTTCCACACTTACTACTGCAAGCAAGACGGTATTAGTGGTAACAATGATACTGGGGCGGGTAGGAACTCTTACGATGATGACAGCCATCTTGTATTCTTTCTACCGAGTAAAATCGCCTCGTCATCATTATCCTAAGGAAGAAGTATTTATTAATTAAAAAACAAGCAAGCTTTTTATGAAATTTATTATTATTGGGTTGGGAAATTTTGGTTCATCATTAGCCTTACAGCTCACAAACCTGGGCCACGAAATTATAGGCGTGGATTTTAATATGAAGAAGGCAGAGATGCTACAAGAAAAGATCATGCATACAATCTGTATGGATACTACGGATGAAAATGCGATAGATACGCTGCCCATTACAGACGCAGATTATGTAGTTATAGCTATAGGAGAAGATACGGGGGCTTCTATTCTAAGCACGGCTCTTATAAAGCAAAGAAATCCAAAGCGAATAATAGGCAGAGCCATAAATCCTCTTCACCAAACTGTATTGCAGAGTATGGGCATAGAAGAGATTGTGCATCCGGAAGAAGAAACTGCCGAAAGATGGGCCAATAAATTTGATGTACTAGGTACCGTAGATAGCTTTAATCTGGACGATAAACATAAAATAGTGGAAATTATCGTGCCCAAAAGACATACTGGAATGAGCATAAAAGAAGCTGATTTCAGAAAACGGTATAATCTAAATGTGATAACGGTGATACAGGAGCTCACACGAAAAAATTTATTGGGAAAGGTGCATAAGTATAAAGAAGTAATGGGAGTGCTGGATCCTGATTATTTACTTAAGGAAGGAGACATATTAGTAGTCTTTGGCACGATCTTAGATATAGAAAAAATGACCCATTTATAGCCGCATAGATTTACCTTACATTTCTGGTATCTTCTCCCCACATAAGCTTGCTGCGCAGAATATGAAGAAAAGAATAACTTTTTAGCCTAAGCAAATTTATTTTAAAAGATGCTTTGCGCAGCATAAACCGCTCACCTGGCCCGAAGGTGTCGTGTCGTGAATCCATAGAACATAAAAAGTTTTTGCTTCGCCCTTGCACTTCAAATTCTAATACACTGTCATCCGGAAGAATAATAGGACGCACGGTGAGATTATGCGGAGCTACCGGTGTTATAACAAAGGAGTGTGAAGAGGGCTCTATAACTGGTCCTCCGCAGCTGAGCGAATATCCGGTAGAGCCGGTGGGGGTAGCTACGATGACACCGTCTACCCAATATGAATTAAGAAAGCTGCCATTAAGATACGTATGCACAGTAATCATACTGGCGGTATCTCTCTTATGGAGCGCAAATTCGTTTAAGGCATAAGGAAAGGGCTCTAATACTTTATTTCTGCTTATAGCCTGAAGCATACTGCGCTCTTCTATGATATAATTTTTATTAGCTATATCAGTGATACATTCTGCTATCTGTCCACGATCCACCCCGGCTAAAAAGCCCATACGCCCCGTATTAATCCCCACCATAGGTATGCCACTGTCTTTGACAAATAAAATGGCATTTAGGAGGGTGCCATCTCCGCCCAGCGAAAAAACATATTTTATCTCCGATGGCAGGGTGGAGTCTTCGCTAAAAAGATGTGGATGCTGCCGGAATATAATCTTGCCCCGTATATGCCGGTAATATTTTTCATACACCCATAGTGTCCAGCCCTGGTTTTCTATCAGCGAAACCAAGTTTTGAGCCACCAGTACATCAGCCGTATTTAATACGCGGCCATAGAGGGCTATATTCATAATATGGGTAAAAATAACAAGTAATTAGCACTCCTGCTTGTAGCGGCTAGTCATAATCCCAGGTGATATTAAAATTAACATAAAATCCAGCCTGGCGATGCCGGTTTATAGTATATTCTAGGGTGATCAGAGAATCGTGTAGCAGGATGAGATCTAGTCCCAGTCCGGTAGCCCCCAGCCAACTATTATTGTAAGGATTAATGGCCGCATCTGCAGCATACCCATTAAGCTTTCCACCTTCCAGATATGTCTTAGCAAATGCTTTAAAAGGAAACCGGCTAAACTGTTCGCGTTTATATTTTTTTCTTGTCCAGGTCCGGTCTATCAGGCGATATTTTAATTCTGTTTTTGCCAGTGAAAAACTCTTGTAAGGAATAAGAAAATAAGTATAACCACGCAAATAGTTTTCTGCATAGCCCAGCACAGATCTATTATAGTAGGACTGCGGGTAGGGAAATACAATGCCACTGTGCAGATTAGCTGCACCAAAAAACTGATGTCCCAGGGGCTTGTATAAAGAAAAATGTATATCCATAGCCGCTTTTTGTATAGATTCAGAGAGGCCCCATCCATCATAGCAGGCCCTTATTCTCGTATAAGTGCCCAGCAGGGGATAGCGCAGGATATCGCGATTTTCTCTTATATATGTGTACTGCACAGAAGGATAGGATTGTTTTTTTATACCGCTACCAAAATAATCCGCATTGAGATGTAAAATAGTATCGGCGATATACTGCTGATAAAAGCCAAATTGCAGTTTGTGAAAATTTTTCATTTGCGCTCTGCGTTCAAAACGGATTAAAGATTCCAGCTTAGTACGGGCTAGTGTGCTGTGATTAAAAAAGAGCTGCTTATTTCCTAAAAGATTATAAGCCACTTCGTGATTAGCCACATAAAAAAAATGGAGGGATAGGCCCAAAGTTTTTCGGTTATTAATATAGGGGAAACGATAGGCAAACTGAAACTGGCGGGTATATCCCCACCGTAGTCCTATCTCCAGGTCCTCATTGCGGCCGCGCACATTTTGCACAGTAGCTATACCTCCATATTTTGTACGCCTCAGATCGCGGTGCTGATCTCGCCACCATACATTAAAATTGGGATCTACCAGCTCGAAAAGGGGGAAGGCAATGACATACCATCGCTCATACACCCTTATATGCAGATCTATCAGCGAGTCGGCTAAAAAAACTGGGGTTATTTTTACTTCATTAAATAGCTGGGTATTATAAATTTGCTTTTCGCAGATCTGCAAGAGGGTGTCCAGTTTTAGCGCAGGTATAATCTGTCCGGGGCTTATGATGAGTTCGCGAAGTATGATAGACCTCTTTGTTTTTTTATTTCCTTCTATGTGTATATGGTGTATAATATAAGAATCATATAGGGGCACTACATCAAGCGTGTCCTGTGCCTGCAAGACTAATGAAGCAAAAAAAATAAGCGATGCTAATGTGCTTAAGAAATAGGCCTTTATAGGAGGAGGAAATCTCCGGCAAGGGTGCGGACATAATCTCATTACCAGAAGGCTTGGCAGGTATCAGATGTTTAAGTAATTCATAAGAGAATCCAGTCTGTCTTGCAGATGATCTGTATAAGAAGCTTCTTCGTGATAAGCTTTTACGGTGTATTCATAGCGCTCAAAGGTGGAGATTATTTCTTCCATATCAGAAGCGTTTATTTTCAGGCTCACTTCCAGTTTATGGGTTTGCGGCTCGTCGTGTACAAATACATTTAGGATACGGGCATTATTGCTTTCTACTATCTGAGCTATTTCTGCTAGAGAATAATCCTTATGTGTTATTTCCAATATAATGATGCCACCATTTTCGTGTACAGATCCTGCTGAGGCAAAAAAATGAATGAGACCATCCTGTGTGATCATACCTAGATATTCATTTTTCTCATTTACTACAGGCATAATGGTGAGCTGGTTTTTTTTTAACTGGCGCACTACTTCATAAATGTGATCGTATTCGTGTATCATGCACAAATGATTAGGAAGACCGATTTCTGCGATGGTTTTAAGTGCATCGGTGGTCTCCATCAGATCATACTCGGAAATGATATTAATGAGTTTTTTATTACTTACTAGCGGAAGATGAAGGAGGTGAAATTCAGACATCCAGCTGAGTGCTTTGGCCGCCGTATCCTGAGGTTTTAATGGCGGAATGGTTTTATTGATTATGCTTTTGGCAATCATTTATTTCCGATCATTTTGTTCCAAATAGTTTTCCATAATTTGATTAAATTCTACTGGTTTTTCCATCATAGGGGCATGACCGCAGAGCTGTACTACTTTTAGTATAGAATTAGGGATAAGTTTATTAAACTCTTCTCCTACAAAAAGAGGAGTAACCGTATCCTGTGCGCCCCAAATCAGGAGGGTGGGGACATAAATATTGGGCAATTCTCGTTTTAGATTATGGCGGATGGCACTCTTAGCCATAGAGAGCACACAGAGTACCTTATGCCTATTATTTACGATTTCAAAAACTTCATCTACCAGCTCTTTAGAGGCCATAGCGGGATCATAGAAGGTGGCTTGGGTTTTTGCTTTTATAAAATCATAATCGCCTCGGCGAGGAAAGGAATTGCCTATCGTGTTTTCAAATAAGCCGGAACTGCCGGTGAGTACCAGTGTTTTTATCTTTTCTTGATTTCGTAGGGTATAAAGAATACCTACGTGGCCGCCAAGGCTATTTCCTACTAATATGATATTATGGAGCTGCTTGTATTTTGTAAATTCGTCTATATAGTCCACCAGACTAGATACGGTGGCATCCTCTAATGGATTATCATAAATAGGCATAAGCGGTATTATAACCCGATAGCGATTAGAAAAATGCTGTATGAGGTCGCTGAAATTACTCAATGCGCCGAAAAGTCCGTGAAGAAGCAGGATAGGATCCCCCTCCCCCTTCTCCACATAACGGAATTGATTTTCTTCTTTTATTATGTATTCCACAGGCTGTATGCGGCGGAAAGATACTAGAATTATGTAACATCTGGATTTTTTGGTAACTGCAGAGAACTAAAAAGGAGGCTATACAGATGAATTGCCATAAATAATCCGCTGTTTATAAATATGGCAACCATACCATTACCGCCCTGAAAAGGCTTACTATCCCTTTCCTATGCGTTTATTTAATACGTAAATACCTATTCAGTAAATGGGCATATATTTTCCCTCGAGCTACTCAGCACTTTTACGCAGGTATGCTATGAGCGGCATACTACAGCGGCAAAGACCTTTTATTTCCGGCATCAGTGTAGCAGAGGTAATGAGCTTAGCAGGCATTTTTTTATGTACATAAAACTGCTTATGGGCTATAATCGGATTTATTAGTGCGGCTTCCTTTAGGTCTTTGGGCAGGACTTTGTTTTTATCACCCTGCAGTGCACCGAGCCTGGTTAGAAAATCCGGCTGGCGTATTATTTTTATAAATTCCTGGGGCTGTGCAACTATGCGCTGCCGCAAGTGCTGAAGAGATTCTTTATCTATGCCATACCAGCCAGCGTAAAATTCTATGCCCTCCGGCCCCATACTTATGTAAATGCCAGGATATTCCTTGTCTTTACTCCCTTGGGCACTCAGAATGGCGCGCATAGTGAGATTATATGGCGATTTGTCTGCTGCAAAACGGATATCGCGATTTATTCGCAGGATGGCTTGTTTGGGGCTTATGGCTAAGGTCTCATCTATGGTGCCGAGCCAGTGTAGAAGTTCGGCTATGAATTTTTCAAACGGAATTTTTACGGCACTTTCATAACGTTTTTTATTAGTCAAAAACCATTCTCGGTTATTATTTGCCGCCAGTTCTTTAAAAAAAACAAGGTATTCCTTCGTAAAAATCATAGTACAGGAAGATTATGCTGGCAAAGATAGAGTGATTCTTAGTTTATTTTGCTTTTGCACTTTATCTGTATTAACCCAAATCCTAAGGACGAGATACTGATGAAAAGGAAAAATTACCCTAAATAATTTAATTGAGCGCATATACTTCTTGTAAAATATTACTCCCAAACCAAAATTTTTAGCGGATAAATGGGATCAATGGCTAAATTTAGGCCTATCCCCACCGATTTATTTTATTTTTCCACATCCATATTAGTGCACTATTAAAAATTATTTTGTAAGTTTGCAAAAGGAATTTTATTAACCTTATAAATTTTAAATGAATTATGAACAATCTTTTACATTTCTTTAGAAATGGGGGGGGGTGATTTGCCTTTTCCTATTTGCCCATCGCCTCTTTACACAAACGCCATTGGAATGTGATGGACTTGATGAATGGCAAATGACTACTGCTGGTTTTATGATGAATTATTACATAGAAGATGACCCTGCTGGTATCAAGGTGAGGTTTACTATACCTGAAGTTACTGAGTTTGAATATGTTCAAAATCTTGTTTCTACATTATCACTAAATTATTCTGTAAATAATGATGTTTTTAATAGATCGGTAGTTTTTACTGTTGTAACAGATTGTTTTGATCCCGATTCCGAAATTTTTGTATTATCATCTGTAGTGGCCGCTTCAGCATTAAGCATTACCTTTACTTCATTAGAAGGAGAAGTTGTCTTTCCAGTAGAGAAATGCAAAATAGTTCAGGATGATTCGTTTGGAATTACCTTAACTTCACCTAGTGCATTTACCGGTGCTTATAACTGTCCATTTCTTATTTATTATGAGGGAATCCTAAGTAATACTCCTGGTCTTTTCGCTTTTTCAGTACCAATAAATTCCTCTGCTATTCAGTCTCCAATATTAGCTACCTACTCGTTTTATAATACATTTTATGCAGATACACCTATGACCTATAATAACGATTTGCCTATTTTAGAGAGTCAAATCTGGTCTTGTTCTAAGACCATCAATGGCAATATAAATATTGCTCCAGGAAAAACACTTACTATAACTCCAGGCACAGTCATTACATTTGGAAATAAACCAGGGTCACTATGCAGTTCTACAGCTCCAGGTTATGGAATAAATATAGCTCCGGGAGGAAAACTCATTCTCGATGGTTGTACTCTTAAAGCTACCACAGGAGGATTCTGGAAAGGGATACAAGTATTGGGCTCAGGTACTATTAGTCAGCCAGTCAACATTACACAAACAACATCATTGCCTGATCATGGATATGTAAAAGTTAAGAATAATGCAACGATAAGAGATGCTTGCTGTGCTATCTGTGTTCAGAATATCTGGGATCCTGCTATGCCCTCAACTACCCAGGGTGGAGGTATCGTACAAGCTACTGGAACACCCTTACAGGCAGGCATTCAAACGAACTTTAACGGGGTTTTTACAAACAATGCGGTAGGCATATTATTTTCTGGTCAGTTATATCAAAACAGATCTATTATAGATGCTTGTAAATTTGAAAACAGTGCTGTTTTTCCTGCGGCTTATCCCCTTACTTCTACTTTCGTGCAAATATTAGCAGACCGAGTTACAATGGAGAATCCGTTATTGAAAAATAAATTTATAAATAGTCATACCGGCGCAAGAAAGGGATTGAGAATATTATCTACTAACTCTACTATAAAACTAGGTAGCACTATATCTGCCGATATGATACAGGCAGATAATACGATGGGAAATACTTTTACTGATCTGGCTAAAGGAATACAAGCCTCGGCCACAAAAGGAATGTATGCAAGTACGGATGTATATGGAAATACTTTCCAAAATGTGAGATGGGGAGTTACCCTTACTGGTAATTTTGGTTCTGAGATAGTGGATAATATTTTTTCGCTAAAAGTAGCAAGCGGAGAATTTAATAATAGCCCTGTACAACCTATTAATCCTGCATTTAATTCTTATGCGGTACATAGTACTGCATGCGAGGCTATAATGATAAATGGCAATCAGATAAGTACGCAAACACAAAATTATACTACTAGCCTTTATTATAAATTTTATGGAATCATAACCCGCAGCAGCTCCTCCATAGGAGCTACAAATACCGTGAGAGACAATGATTTCTCCGGGCATTTTCAGGCGGCTACCCAGTATGAAAATGGCAATAACCTGATGCTTATGAATTGTAATGAGTATATGAGCGGCACCATCGTAAGAGACTGGTCGGTAACCAGTGGCAGCCTGAATGATCAAGGAAGCTGTGGTGATCCTAATAACAGTATTCCTCTCACCCCCTGCTTAGAATTATGGCATACTACTACTGCTGCCTGTACGCCTCCAATAGGACAGTTTAGTAATGCTCATATATTTAAAGCCTCTGCTGTCCCTACTTTTACAGTTACAGGTATGACGGGGTTTCCTATGCCTGT
>Ga0209398_1000356_pt1 | contig 29241 bp, 15 predicted proteins | sample AshMeaBigSpring_FD_184125 | JGI IMG/M metagenome (GOLD analysis project Ga0209398, IMG submission 184125) | Groundwater microbial communities from Big Spring, Nevada to study Microbial Dark Matter (Phase II) - Ash Meadows Big Spring (SPAdes)... | ecosystem: Environmental > Aquatic > Deep...
CCGACGGGACGATCCAGCTTCGCGGTGCCATGAATACCTTTGCCGGATATCTGAATTTCTCCTACTCCGGAACCAACCCCGCCCTGAGCGCCGTTTTCAGTGGAGCCTCATTCAATGGCTGGAGCGCCGCGAGGGTTCAGTTTCCGGCCCCGCTCACTCTATCCTGCACCACCAGTTCAACCGGCAACACGTTCGGAATCGGAGAACTCACCGGAGCCGGCACGCTGGGCGGGGGATCGTCCGGCGCACCCACCTACACGATCGGCGGTCTTAACACAGACTCCACGTTCTCAGGAAGCTTCTCTGGCAATGCCAGGCTCACCAAGTCCGGCTCAGGCACGCTGACGCTCACCGGCAACAGCTCGCACACCGGGGCGACTGCGATCAATGCCGGGGCGCTCGCTTTGCTGGGAAATTTCGGCGCCTCTCCCGTCACCGTCGCCCCCAATGCGATCCTTACCGGAACCGGAGCCATGGGAGGATCCCTCACCGTCGCCGCCGGAGCGATCATCGCTCCCGGTGCGAACAACGGCATCGCTCCCGGCACCCTCACCGCAGCATCGCTCAACCTCACAGCCTCCACCCTCCGCTTCGACCTCTCCAACAATCCGCTCACCAACAACGACAGCATCCGGGTATCCGGCGGCGGAGCGATCGCCGCAGGCGGAATTCAAAATTTCATCTTCAACCTCACCAACGGCAGCCTGAGCCCCGGCACCTACGAACTCATCACCACAGACGGCACGCTCACCGCCACCGACGCGACCTGGCAGTCAAATCTTCCCGCTGGCACCCGCCAGACGCTCACACTCGAGCAAAGCCCCTCAGGCACATCCCCGGGCTACGTCCGTCTCGTCGTGACAGGCAACCAAGCCGCCCTCACCTGGACCGGTGCCAATGGCGTCTGGGACCGGCAGACCACCGCGGCCTGGTCCGGCGTGTCCCCCGGCACCTTCTTCAATTTCGACAACGTCACCTTCAACGACGCCGCCACCTCCGGCAACGTCACCATTAAGGAGCCCGTCGCCCCGCAGTCGATCACCGTCAACAATACCGCGTCGCGGAACTACACCTTTACCGGAGCTCCTATTACCGGCACGGCCTCACTCACCAAATCCGGCTCCGGCTCGCTCACTCTGAACGTCCCGCAATACACGCTCGCCAACTCCACTCTCACGGCCGGCAGCCCGGTCGTCACAGTTTCCAGCACAGCGAATATTCTGCCCGGAATGACGGTCATTGACGCCAGCATCCCGGCCGGTGCCACGGTTGTTTCTGTGGGCAATGCCACCACGCTCACTCTCTCGCAAAACGCGACGGCCACCAGCACGACCGCCAACCTCGTCATCGAAACACGCAACACCTTCACTGGCGGAACGATCGTGAATGCCGGGAACCTCACGCTGGCCTGCAATGCCCAGCAGTGGTATACCTCCACCACCCCGCCTCCCTCAAATGCGTTCGGGCTCGGCACCGGACCGATCACTCTCAACGGCGGTACGCTGACCCTTCTGGGACACGCCATCGATTCGCGCTGGCTCTCCGGTGCCCTACCGAACGACCTCATCGTCCCCGCCGGAAAAACCGCAATCCTTCGCTCCACGATGCGCGGGACCAGCGGCGGCGACTTTGCCGGACTCCGGGGAAGCCTCACCGGTTCCGGAACGCTCAACCTCGTGGTGAACTACGCCTACAGCGCAATCACCGGCGACTGGTCCGCGTTTTCCGGCACGCTGAATGTCTCGCGCCCGGCCACCGGGGCCAGCGATCCACGCTTCCAACTCGGCAACGCCGCCGGGCTTCCGCTGGCCAGCGTCAATCTCGACCAGGTCACGCTCACCTACACAGCCACTCCTCCTGCCGAGGGCATTGTCATCCCGGTCGGCAGCCTTTCCGGCACAGCCTCGAGCATCATCGCCGGAGCCCAAAACAGCACGGCCCCAGTGACATGGCGCGTCGGCGGGCTCAATACCTCCACGACCTTTGCCGGAAATTTCACCCAATACACCGGGTCCATCGGCCTTTTCAAAACCGGCAACGGCACATGGACGCTCACCGGTAACGGGACGGTCAGTGCCGGCATCACGGTCGAGCAGGGCACTCTCTCCTACGGCGACGCCTCCACTGACACCCTCACCGGCACCAGCGAGATCTCCGTCAATCCCGCCGCCACCCTCCAGCTCAACAGCGGTGCCAGAATCACCGGTTCAACCTGCGAAATTTTCACCGGCGGCACGCTCCGTGGGCTCGGTTCAATTCAGGCGCCGCTCAATTCCTCCGGCACGATCGCCATCGCCGGCGGCACGATCGCCATCGCCGGCAACACTTACCTCGGCGGCACCGTTCAGTTTTCCAGCTTTAGCGATCGCCTTATGATCACCGGCGACGTCAATCTGGACGCCCAGCTCGCCATCCCCACCGCCGGTCTCAGCTTCGGACGCAAGCCCCTCATCACATATACCGGTGGCCTCACCCTCGGCAACGTCACCTTCCCCGTACTCCCCGCCGGGTACACCGCCATCCTCGATACCTCGATTGCAGGTGAATTCGCCGTCATCCTGCTCGACCAGGCGGCCTACCAGTCCTGGCAGACGACAAATTTTGGAAACACCACAAATCCCTCAGGACTCCCGGACTCCGATCCCGACAGCGATGGCATGACGAATCTGGAAGAATACCAGGCAGGCACGAACCCGAATAGTGCCGCCTCCTCGTATCCGCTCGTCTGGAAGGGCGGCGGATCGAATCTCTGGGACCTCGCTGTTTCGGGGAACTGGCTGGAAAATGGCACAACCTCGCGCGTTTTCCGCAATAACCGGCAGGTCTCGTTCACCGATGCCGGATCAAATTCTCCTGCGATCAACCTTTTCGAATCCTTGCAGCCTGCCTCAGTTCTGGTGAACAATTCCGCGGCAAAAGCCTATACGTTCTCAGGGTCCGGCGGGCTTGGGGGGCCGATGGCGCTTTCGAAGTCCGGCAACGGCACGCTGACGATCGCAAACTCAAACAGCTACACCGGCAACACGACGGTCACCGGAGGCGGCGTGCTGATAATCCAGGATGGCACGGCCCTCGGGGCGACGGCAAACGGCACGTTCGTCGATGGCACTTCCCGCCTCGAACTCTCCGGCAATATCACCATCGGCCCGGAACCGCTCGTGATTTCCGGCAGCGGCGGCAGCGCCTTCAGCTTCGGAGCGCTTCACAGCAAGTCTGGTTCGAACACGTGGGGCGGTGCTGTCACACTCTCCGGCAACGACACGCGGATCGGCACGCTGTCGGGTGCGAATCTTACCGTTGCAGGTGTGATCTCCTCTGCACCCGGCGCCAGCGGGCTGATCGTGCGGCCGTATGATATGGCATCAACCGTCACCCTCTCCGGTCCGAACGCCTACAGCGGCAATACCACAGTCATCGGAGGCGTCCTCCAGCTCTCCGGCGGAGACAACCGCCTGCCGGTCGGGACGGTCGTGAAGTTTGGTGCCGCTTCGGTTTCTGGGGTTCTGGACCTCAACGGCACCAGCCAGACGGTGGCCGGGCTCGTTATGGTTAGCGGAACAGCCAACTCGGTCACGAACAGCTCGGGATCACCCGCTACCCTCACGCTCAACCTGAGTTCGAACGCGACACTCGCCCCTCCGCTGACCGGCAACCTCAGCCTCACAAAAGCGGGAACCGCCACGCTCAAGATCGCCGACAACCAAACCTACACCGGAGCGACGTCGGTCGCCGCCGGTCGGCTCGACCTCGACTTCACTTCGCTGGCTGATCCCACCAATCTTCTCGACCCGGCCTCGCCGCTCGTCCTCGGCAATGGCACGCTTTCGATCACCGGCAAACCCGGGACATCCGCCACAAGCCAAACGCTGGGCAGCCTGACCGTCTCCGCGAACTGCTCCGCCATGATCGTACTGATTCCGAACGGCGGGACGTCCACCAACCTGACGCTGGGCGGCACGTGGACGTTCGCCTCGGGCGCAACGCTTCTGCTCGATCTCTCCGCCGCCGGCAATGCGACGGTCAGCGTGAACCCCGCGCTCGAGGGGGTCGCGATCTCCGGCGTAACTGTCAAGGATTCCGGCGGCACCGGTCCGGCGGTTGTCTCCGCCGGCAAGATTGTCCGCTACGTCCAGCCGGTTCTCGATGTGGCGAGTAACGACTCCGGCAAAGACTTCACGACGCTGGACTCGATTTATTCGGGCGGCGTGCTCGATTGGACGAATGGGGGCACGCTCACGAACCGTTCGGCCCGCACCCTTGTCCTTGATTCGACGAAGGTCGGGGGCACGGTCAGCATGGGCACCTCCACAAATGTTCTCACCCTCGCCTCCGGACGCATTGTTTTCCAGGGCAACAGCGACATGGTTCTCGCGGGCGGACAGGCGGGGGCGGCAGCTTCGCCGATTTCGATCGAGGTCAACGGCTCGAAGACTCTCACGGTCGGAAGCCTGATCTCAGGTGGAAACGGATCGCTCACCGTCAGCGGGACCGGCACGCTCGTCCTCACCGGAAATAATTCCTACACGGCGGGCACGACGCTACTTGGCGGAACACTGCGCCAGGGCGTCGCAGGCGCGTTCGGATCGTCGAATGCCACGCTCGTCATCAATGCCGGGCTCCTCGACCTCAACGGACTCCCCCTTGGTGCCGGCAACATCACTGGCACAGGCGGGCTCATCGCCAATAACGGTAATGGCACGGCCACTCTCACGATCGGCAACGGCAATGCGACCGGCGGCAATTTCCAGGGCTCGATCGCCGACAATACCAACGCCGGACCCGGAAAACTCGCCGTCACAAAAACCGGGACCGGCACGCTCACGCTTTCCGGCGGCAGTTCGTTTTCCGGCGGACTGGCGGTTCATGCCGGCACTTTGAAAGCCGGAGCGTCCGATGTGCTCGGCAGCGGAAATGTGACAGTCTCCGGCGGCACCCTGGACCTCCAGGGGTTCAGCGACACGGTCGGCATTGTGACGCTCTCCGGAGGAAACATGACCGGATCCGGCGGGGTTCTGACCGGCGCATCGTTCAATCTTTCCACGGGCACGGTTTCCGCCGGGCTTGGCGGGACTACCGCGACACTGACCAAATCGGGCAACTATACAACTTCGGTCACGCTTTCGGGAGCAAACACCTACGGAGGAAATACCTCGATCTCCGGCGGCACACTGATCCTCGCAAACCCAAACGGGATTTCCGGCACCTCTTCGGTCGACGTGGCTTCCAGCGGAGCCCTCCGCCTGGCAAATGGCATGACGGTCGCCGGAAAAACGATCCGGATCGCGGGAACCGGCGCCAATAATGGCGTGAATCTTGGCAACTTCGACGGCGCCCTGATCGTCGCGTCCGGCGAGTCCGCGACATGGTCGGGACCGGTCATTCTCGGCGACGGCAGCGCACGCCTGGGCGCGGGCGCGAATGGCACGCTGGTCATCAATGGCGGCATCCTCGGCAGCGGAACATTCCAGAATATTTCCTTCAGCTCGGGGAGCGGCACCAATTTGGGAACTGTCGTCCTCTCCGCGCCCGGTGGGACAAACACATTCACGGGAAACGTCAGTATTGTCCGGGGCAAGGTCCGCTTAGGCGCGCACGACGCGCTGCCCCCCACGGCGCTCGTCGATGTGGGATCCGCAAGCATCGTTGAGAATACCACCTTCGACCTCGGCGGGTTCAACCAGACACTCGCCGGACTCAGGCGCACGAGCACCCACGCCACCCAGGTCAGCACGGTGACAAACTCCTCGCCCACCGCCTCGGTGCTCACGCTCAGCCAGTCGGCCAACCTGACGTTCAGCGGAATTGTCAGCGGCAACCTGACGATCAACAAGGCGGGCACCGGCACGCTTACGTTCAGCGGCAACACGAGCTGGAGCGGGCCGACGACCGTCACCGGAGGAAAGTTGGTTCTCAGCAAAGGCATCCTGACATCCCCGCTCATCTCGGTGAGATCCGGAGCGGTCCTTCAAAGCCTAGGTGCAGTGGCTGGCAATATCGTCATCGAACCGGGCGGCACGCTCCTGGCACTCACATCGCTCGCAGGCAACCTGACCGTGCAGGCCGGAGCGGCGTTCACGCTCACAGGCACGACGATCACCGGCAACGTTTCCAATGAAGGCACCACCACGCTGACCGGCAACGCGACGTTCCCGGTCAGCGGCACATTTGCCAACAGCGGAACTCTCGACCTCTCCGGTTGGACCGGATCGGTCCCTGGGAACGTTGTCAACAGCGGGACGATCCTGCTTCCCGGCGGAGCGGTCCAGTATCCGGCACCCGAGGTGGAAATCACCAGCCCGGCAGCCGAACCGGTCACGGTAACCAGCACTTCCATGCGACTCCGCCTCGTCGCCTCCGCCACATGCAGCGCACCAGAGGCCATCCTGAGCGTGGCCTGGATAAAGACCTCCGGTCCAGGAACCGTGATCTTTGACAACCCGTCCGCTGCCTCCACAGCAGCACAATTTTCCACGCCAGGAACGTATGTCATCGAATGTACGGCCTCGGTGGGCAGCGGTGCCGGCATCGCCTCTGCCAGCGCCACGCGCACTGTCGTCGTCGCCCCGCCGACGCTCACATTCCGCCAGGGCGAAAACGGCTACAGCCACGCGGCGACAATGATCCGCGGCGACGGCACCAATGCCACATGGAATTCCGGCAACCGGACCGAGTTGCTGATTGGACGCACCAGCAGCGGTCCGCTCCGCGCGCTTTTCGGATTTGATCTGACCGGCATCCCGTCCGGGTTCAGCGTTCAGTCCGCGAGGCTCGATCTCTGGACGTCCAATCCGACGGTCGGATCGGCCGGCGAACTTCAACTCCGGGCGCTCACCGCAAACTTCACCGAGGGCACCAGCGCAGGAACCAGCGCCTCGGGTAATGAAACCGGTGCCAACTGGACCCGCCGGAGCGATCTCGCGGAAAATCTCTCATGGACGACCGCCGGCGGCGATTTTGGAACCGAAACCCTCTCCGCGGTTACGGCTGGTAATGTCACCGTCGCCGGAGTGCAAAAATCATTTGCGACATCCCCGGCACTCCTCGACGCCGTCAGAGCCGCGATTGCCGGAACGCAACCGCTCAACCTGATCGTCTACTCGCCCGCGACGGAAGCGGGCGGCGGCACAAACTATGCCCGGTTCCACTCCGACGACAGCGCCACACCCGCCCAGCGACCGTTGCTCACGCTCGGGTTTTCGGTGAACGAGGCCCCGTCGGTCTCGGCCGGAACCGCTCCGTCCGCAATGAACGGTGTCGCCGCCGCCCTCGACGGAAATGCCACCTCCGCCGCGTCGTCGGTCTGGTCGCTCGTCAGCGGGCCGGGCAATGCCACATTCTCCGATGTCGGCAACCCGGCAGCCACCGTCACGTTCAGCACCGCCGGAAGCTATGTCCTACGCCTCACAGCCACAAATGCCACCGGCGAAACATCCGCCGACCTCGCCGTGACCGTCGCCCCGAATCCCGGAATCTTTTCCGACTGGCAGGCGATCAAATGGCCGGGGGTGACCGACCAGGCAATCATCGGCGAGAGTGCCGACGCCGACCGGGACGGCATTGCGAACCTGTTGGAATTTGCCACGACATCGGATCCGAAATCCGCATCGGTCGCGCCCGGAGTCGTTGTTCCAAACGGCTTGTGGCTGGAGTTCACCTACCCGCGCTTGAAGACCTCTGAGCTTTCGTTTGTCGTGGAATACAGCGACACCCTCGCGGCCGGAAGCTGGACCGCGGCCGGCGTAACCGAAGAGATCCTTTCCGACGATGGTTCCGTGCAATCCGTCAAGGCCCTTGTTCCCGTCGGGTCTGGGGCCAAGCGGTTTGTGAGGTTGCGAATTGTCAAGTAGCCCGAAAACTGGGAGGCTTTCACCCAGCATCCAGATGATATCGGCCTTCCCCCGAAACCATTCGCTCCGCTCCCGGCGGGCGCTCGTTGCAGTTCGCGGGCTGGCGCTTGTTATTACGGGCGCATTCCTTCTTTTTACGGTTCCTGAGTTGGTTTCCCAATCCTACACTTGGCGGAATGTCGAGATCAACGGCGGCGGGTTTGTCACCGGCATCGTTTTTCATCCGACCGAGCCCGGGCTCGTTTATGCCCGCACGGATGTCGGCGGCATCTACCGCCTCGACAGCACGACCAGCCGCTGGATCGCTCTCAATGATGACATCGGAGGGTTGAATAACGAGTTCCAACACCTCGGCGTCCTCTCGATCGGGCTCGATCCCAACGACGCCAACCGTGTCGTGATCGCTACCGGACAGTATGCTGGTGCCGAGACATGGAAGCTGCCCTCCCGCATCTACCGTTCCTCCGACCGTGGGGCGACGTGGGCCTACGTCACGCCCGGATTCAAAATGTCGGGCAACGGCGAGGGCCGCGGGACCGGCGAGCGCATTGCCGTCGATCCGGTCAACGGCGCGAATATCCTCGTCGGCAGCAGCGACACCGGGATCTGGCGCAGCACCGATTCGGGAGCGACATGGACGAGGATGAGCAGCTTTACCCCGACTTCCTGCAATTTTGTCATCTACGCCCCCGCAAACCATGTCAGCCCCGGCCCGAACCGCCGCGTCTATGCGGCCGCCAATACGCTCACCGGACAGAGCTTCTGGTTTTCCGACGACAATGGCACGACGTGGGCAGAGGTCCCGAATCATCCGGGCGCTGTCGCCGGACACGAGATGATGCCGCTCCAGGGCTCGTTTGATGCGGCCGGAGTTTTTTACATGACGTGGGCGGATGCAACGGGACCGGCCAACTGGGCGACCGACTTCGGCGTCTGGAAGCTCTCCGCCAACGGGACGACTTGGACGAAACTGGTGCCCCCGGGCGGGCAGGGGTTCTTTGCGGGGATTGCCGCCGACCCGCGCGTGGCCGGGCACGTGCTTGTGACGACGCTCCTGCGGTGGTGGCCGGGCGACGAGGTTTACCGCTCGACCGACGGCGGCGCGACCTGGACCGCGGCTCTGCGCACGGGCACGAGGTCGGCGGGCAATTCCCCCTGGGCATCGTCGGTCGGCCCGCATTGGATGACCGATATCGAGATCGACCCGTTTGATTCCAACCGCGCGATGTTCAACACCGGATTCGGACTTTTCCAGACGACGAACCTCTCGGCAACGGGGACGGCGCGGACTTGGACGTTTTTCAACGACGGGCTTGAGGAACTTGTGCCCCTCGGGCTCCTCAGCCCGACCGCCGGACCTCCTCTGATCAGTGTGACCGGCGACTACACCGGGTTCCGCCACGACGATCTCAACCGCTCGCCGACGCGCGGCCGCCACTCTCCAGAAAATGGTTCGAACAGCATCGTCGTTGGCGCGGATCTCGCCCCTTCGGTCATGATTCGACAGAATGGCGACGATACGTATTTCTCGCGGGACGCCGCTGTCACATGGGCGAAATTTCCCGGCCAGCCGCCTACGGTCATCAACGGTGCCGGCCGCGCGGTTCCCTCGGCCGACGGTTCGCGCATCGTCTGGTGTCCGCCAAATGCTCCAGCCTATTTTTCCACGGACAACGGAACGACATGGACAGCCTCGGCCGGATCGGCGTCGGTGAATTCCTCAGGGAACCTGACAGCCGGCACGCTTGCAGGCGGCATGGGAATTGCGGGTCTGGTCAACAGCAGCGGCGGAAACGCGCGGTTCTCCGGCCCCGAAGGTATCGCTATCGGACCGACCGGCGTCCGCTATGTAGCCGATACAGGAAATCATGCCATACGCGTTATTGCCGCAGGCGAGGCTGTAAGCACCCTGGGCGGAAACGGGACAGCCGGGAGCACCGATGGCAACGCGACGGTCTCGCGGTTCAATGCGCCCTCGGACATCGCCATCTCAGGCGGAAACCTTTTCATTGCGGATTCCGGGAGCCACACGATTCGCCGGCTGACGCTTTCCGGGAACGCAACAACGTTTGCGGGATCGGCCGGCGTGACGGGGGCAGCCGAGGGCAACGGAACGGCTGCGTCATTCAACACACCGCGCGGGATCGCCGCCGACAGCGCAGGCACACTCTACGTCGCGGATGCCGGGAACCATGCAATCCGCAAAATCTCGCCTGCGGGAGCTGTGACGGTTTTTGCGGGGACAGCCGGAACCGCTGGAAGCGCCGATGGCACGGGGACCGCGGCGCAGTTCAATACACCGTCAGGCATCGCTGTCGATGACTCCGGCAATGTCTTCGTGGCGGATACCGGCAACCATGTCATCCGCAAAATCACGCCGGCAGGTGCCGTGACCACATTTGCCGGAACCGCCGGCTCAAGCGGCTCCGCAAACGGAACCGGCACCGCCGCGCGCTTCAACGCGCCGTCGGGCATCGCCGCCGATGGCACAGGCACGCTTTACGTGGCCGACTCCGGGAACAACGCGGTTCGCAGGATCACGTCCGCTGGCATCGTGTCCACTGTCGCCGGAGGAACGGCGGGCGCGGCCAACGGGACGGGAGCCGGCGCGACGTTCCAAGATCCGTCGGGCATCGCCGTGGATGCCGAGGGACTCAATGTCTATGTCGCCGACTCCGGCAACCACGTGATCCGGCGCGGCACGCTCCTCAATTCCCTCATGCCGTTTTCCGACCGGGTGGACGCCCAGCGGATGTATCTCTGGGATGCCACCGCCAGAAAACTCCTCACAACCACGAATGGCGCCACGAGTTTTTCCGTGGCCGCTTCGGGCATGAATGCCGCCTTCGCGCAGTTCCGCACCGTGCCTGGCCACAACGGCCACATCTGGGTGCGGGCTGGATCCAGCGGGCTCTACCGGAGCACCGATTTCGGCGCGACGTTCACCAAAATTTCCTCGGTCGCCGAGGTCTATCAGTTCGACTTCGGCATGGCCAAACCCGGCAGCACACACCCTGCCGTGTTCATCTGGGGGAAGGTCGGCACCGCAGTCGGCTTCTTCCGCAGCGATGACACCGGTGCCACCTGGGTCCGGATCAACGACAGCCTGCACAACTTTGGATACCAAAACGACATGGCCGGCGACCCGCGTGTCTTCGGCCGCGTCTACCTCGCCACCAGCGGTCGCGGAGTGATCGTCGGCGAGACCACGGAGGCCGTCGTGAGCATCGCCAACCTCGCGCAGACCTACGATGGTGCGCCGAAATCGGTCACAGTGACGACCGTTCCCTCGGGTTTGGGCACAACGGTCACCTACAATGGATCGCTGATCGTGCCAACCGGCGCAGGCACCTACAGCATCTCGGCAACGGTGAATGATCCGGTCATGTCCGGATCGGCCAACGCCACGCTCGTCATATCGAAAGCGGTTGCGTCGGTCGAGCTGGGCAACATTTTCGCCCTGGCCGATGGCACGCCGAAGAGTGCTGCCGCGACCACCGCGCCTCCGGGCCTTCCTGTCACGATGACCTACAACGGATCGGCCATAGCTCCCTCGCTGGCGGGCAGCTATGCCATCGTGGCGACGGTTACCGATCTAAATTATCTGGGGTCGGCCAATGCCACGCTCGTTATCCACCAGCCGGCCCTTGCTGCCATGGATGTCACCGGATGGGAGTCGAACATCGCAGGCAAGGTCACCGGCAACACCACCTCCAGCCCGGTCCTCAACCCGAACGACACGACGGACACTTACACCACCAACACCCTGCAGGCCAATTTCTCCCCCATCACCCTTGCGAATGCCGGTGACAAAATCACCATCACCGGCAGTCTCCAGATGACGCCAGCCGCCGTCGCCAACCAGGGGAACTGGTTCCGCTTCGGGTTTTACGACAACCGGAACCAGGCCTCCAACACCGCCACCGGCTGGCTCGGCCTCACCGCCATGGCCAGCGCAACCACTTCCCTCTATGAGCGCATCTCCTCCACCGGTCTCTTCAGCAGCGGTACCGGTGCAGCCTTACGCACACTGGACTCCTCGCCAGCTCCCGTCGGGTCGAATTCCCCCTCAGACAATCCCCCGCTCGCCTTCGAGGCCACGATCACGCGCACGAGCGCAGGCGTCGTCCTCTGTCACACAATCCGCCGTACGGATACCAATGCCGTCCTGATGAACCAGACGTTCACAGACACCACTCCAAACAACAACGGCCTCCTCACGGGGAACGCCACAGCCGCCATCGGCTATACCCCGACCTACAACACCGCCGGCTTTGCATTTGCCAGAAGCTACATCGGAACCACCGGCTCCCAAGCCCGGTTTTTAAATATCCAGGTCTCCTTCAGCCCCGGCAGCCCATCGCCCGCCGAGGCTTGGCGGCAAACCCACTTCGGCACAGCAGCCAGTTCCGGCAATGCCTCGGACTCCGCCGACCCGGACCGCGATGGCGAGGCAAACTTCCTCGAGTTCTGCACCGGACAGAACCCACTCGCCGGAACGACGGCCGGGGTAGCAGCCGACGCTCCCGCAGGCGGCATCGAGTTCACCTACCACCGCAGCCGCGCAGCAGTGGACTCCGGGTATCTCTTCAGCGTCGAGTGGAGCGATTCGCTGGCGGCAGACACATGGACCCCGGTCGGTCCCGGCAGTATCGTCACCGACGGATCGGTCCAGGCCATGCAGGCGGTGATTCCGGCCGGCTCAGGCAACAGGAGATTTATCCGGCTTCACGTCACCGGACCTTGAGCCTCAAAGCCGGTAGCGCTCGCCGGGCTCCGCAACAGCCGCAAAGAATCGGACGGCACGATTTGCAATCTCATGCCCGATCAAAAACGGCCGGTGCTGTGGGGATTACTTGCCCACCGTCTGCGAAGCTTCCGGCGCGAGTGTTACCGGGCCGATGAGCCCGGATGGCAGCAGGGGAGTTTCCTTGCGGTGGTAATACCACACGACGAAACACTTTCTGCCCTTTTCCGGACGGGGCTGCTTTTTGATGAACCAGTCGGGATAGGCTTTAATCGCCCGTCCCTTGTCCGCACCGCGGTCGGTACCCCATTCGAAGTCTGCGGGGAACTGCTCGTCGCCGACGAGGCGGTTGTGCCAGGTGTTGGTCACAGCGATTTCAAGCTGGTTGGATCCGGACTTGGCAGCACTGCTGAGATCGAATTCAAACGGGGGATGCCATCTAACGCCAAGGTCCTTGCCGTTGAGCGTGACGCGGGCAAGGTTGGCGACGTCGCCGAGTTTCAGGATGAGAGGCGCTTTGCCCCCGCCGATCTCGGCGTCGGTCAGGGTGAGCGTTGTCCGATAGGTTGCCGTTCCCGAAAAATACTTTACCGCAGGGTCGCTGTTCTCCGCGAGCGAACCGAGCGCGGGCAGCTGGATCTTGCGGGCTTCCTCGACTGCCGACTGGAGGGTAACATCCCACGGGGTCGCAATCTGGCGCTGTGCCGGCGGGTTGAGCTGAATCGGCTCCTTGCGGCCCGACGCGAATACAACCTCCCCGGTGAGCGGCACCGCAGAGTCGATGCGAACGCCGCCTGCCGGCAGGCCGGTCATCGTCCAATCGGCCTTGCCTCCGCCGGCTTCGATCGCAGCAGAAACAGCATGGTCCGGCGGCAGCGGCCCGTCGCGGAAGACGACAAAGATCGATTTGATACCGCCGAGCCGGAGATCGACTTCGGTGCGGCCGTCCTCTTGGCGCCAGACCGGAGCCCACACGATTTCTCCGGTCTCAGCATTCCAGAGCTCCGGGCGGCGGCCATCGATCCGGAACGAGACGGTGAACGCCTGCGGGGCCTCCTTCGGGTTTGTCACAAAGAAGAGGTCGGTCTTGCCGTCCCGGCGATGGGGAATCCGGATCCCCGGCGCGCCGGCGGTGGTTACCTGCGCGGCCGGCGTGATTTTAAAGTCGCGGATCGCGGCGTTCAGGTCGCCGGTCGCATAGAGCTTTCCCGGACCCACCGGAAGAACGGGTGACTTTCCGTCGCCCCAGATTTTGTCCGCAAGGCTCTTCACCTCGGCGTCGCAGGCGGGATAACCGGCGAGGCTGGGCGAGCGGTCGGGCTTCGAGGCGACGATGACGGCACCTTTCGCAAGCAGCTCGCTAATCCGCTTGACGTCGGCAGGGAGAAGGACTCCCGAGTTCGGGATGCTCAGAAATGGATACGTCCTACCGCTCGGGAGTGCGATTTTTCCGTCCCTCACATCCACGCCGGAGCGAAGCACCCGCCAAGGGATAACATCGCCTTCCCCCTGCGGGGAGCCGACGCTCACATAGTCGGCGGGTGCCTCCCCCCTCTGTAGCATCGCCTGCACGCGGCCGAGGTATTGAAAAAAGGCTTTACCCGGCTCGAACCATGTCTGGAACCGGCTGAAATGCGTGCCCCACCAGCCCATGCCCATACCCGGCTGGTAACGGTCGTCAAACGGCTGGTGGACCCAGTGATGGAGGACCATGCGGTTCACGCCGCTCGCATAGGTCCCGTCGCCCGAGGGCTTCAAAAAGGCCGGGGTCTCACTCCAGTCGCTGAACTTCGGCGGACCGGTGAACGCTTCAGCACCGACAACCGTGCGGCCGGCCGCACGGGCGGCGGCAGGGATGGCTGCATTGATCCCGCCGCTGCGTCCGGTCCAGAACTCGCCCATCGGCAGGTCGGCGAGCGCGGCGCCCTCGACGGTATTGAACGGCCCACCGTAGGGCTCGAACTGCAGCGTGCATCCGGCCTGATGGATCTTTTCCACGGCGGGCAGCCAGCCGTTTTCGTAGTAGAGCGTCTCGATCACGTCCCGGTAGTCCCACTCGAAGCGCGCTGTCATGTCCTCGCTGCCGATCACTCGGCGGGCCTTTCCATCCTTGTCGTTGGTGATCGGCTTCCCGATCGTGGCGAGCCAGGGCACAGGATCGTAGCCCTTGCGCTTCTGGAACTCGGCGCGGAAGCCGGGCGTCCAGTTCTGGTAGCCGGCCTCGTAGCTGTCGATGAGGAAAAATGTCAATCCCTTGCCGAGAAGCGGTCCAAGGGATTTTCTGAGCGGATCAATGACTTGGTCCCAATGGTAACGGCTCGCCTCAAGGCTCATCTTGTCGGCTTCCAATGCCTTGCCGATCTGGTCATCCGGAAGCGGGTGCGGGGTGGCACCGGTCGGAGCATGCCCGAACCGGTAGACGATCCAGTCGCCCGCAGGCGCATTCTCCCAGACGAGCCTCCCGTCGGGCTTCAGTTTTGCGCTCAGGTCCACGACGTCCTTGAGCTCCGGGGTTCCACCTGCAGGAACGGCCAGGACGGCGACATCACGGTAAAACGTGATCGGGGCGGAAATCCCGCCCCCCCACCCGCGGTAGGCGGGAGCTGCCGGTTGCTGCAGCACCGTGTCGACGGTCCTGCCTCCAGAAACCTTTTCCTCTGTCCAAACCAGCCGTTGCATCGCCTTGTCCTGCGGGATCCACGGCCCGCCGGTCGTGGAATACCCGACCGTGTTGTGAAGGCCGACCTCGAGCCCGAGGCGGACCGCCTCCGCGGCCGCATGCTTCACGGCATCCCAGTAGGCCGGGCTCCGGTAGGTCTGGTTCGGCCACGGATTGTTGAGCGTCGGCTGCTGGGACTCCTGGACGGCAGAGGTGATGTTGAAGATCGTCGCCCCGCCGATACCGGCTGCTTTCATCGCTTCAAGATCCTTGGTGATCCCCTCCTTGCTGAAGTTCGGCCCCATCCAGTGCCACCACACATACGGCTTCACTTTTGTGGGAGGGTTTTTGAAATCCGCCTCCAGCGTGGAGGGCGCCCCCGCCTTCAGCAGCAGGGGGTAGGCGGCAAGCACCGTTGCCAGAAGAAAATTTTTACGCAGGAGGATTGTGGGGGAGAATTTCATACAGCGGGAATTGCGCGGGGATATTCGCTTGAAAAATGCCGTCTGCGCAAGGATTACCGCGCGGCAAACAGCTCGTGTGCGAGAACGCTGAGGCAGTAGATCGCGGCAGTCTCGGTACGCAGGATAATCGGGCCAAGCGTTATAGGATGGCAGCCGTGGCTTTTTGCCAGCGCGAGCTCGGCCGGGGTGAAATCCCCCTCGGGGCCGACGAGGACTGTTGCTCTGAACGGAAGCCGCTGCAGGGATGCGGAGATGTCGGCCAGCACGGATTTGATCGGCCGCGCGTCCGGCTGCAGGGATGCGATGAGGAGGAGTTCTCCCGCCGCTTCGCGTTCGAGAAACGCTTTGGGCGATACGGGAGTCGCGATGTCCGGCAGGTGGTTTTGCCCGCACTGCTTGCAGGCTTCAATGGCGATTTCGCGCCACTTCGCGCGCTTCTTTTCCGCTTCAGCGGAAGTGAGCTGGACGACTGTACGGTCGGAGAGGAGCGGGACAACTCGGGCCGCGCCCAGCTCAACCGCCTTCTGCACGATCAGGTCCATATTCTTCCCCTTCGGCACGGCCTGGGCAAGAGTGATCGCACAGGACGGGGCAGGCCTTGACGAAGGAGCCGAAAGCTTGAGGGCCACGCGGCCTGAAGATGCGGAAACAATCACCCCGTGGGATTCGCGTCCGCGTCCGTCGAAGACGGCAACCTTATCCCCGGGGCCGAGCCGGAGGACGTTTGTGCAGTGGTGGGACTCGTCGCGATCAAGCGCGGCGGCATCCCAGGATTCAGGAGGAAGGTGGAACCGGTGCATATTTCGATTGAATGTATTGGCGGACGGCATCCTCCCACGGGCGGGGGCGGAGGCCGGTCACGCCGACCAGCTTTTCCGTCGAGAGGGCGGTCAGAGGCGGACGCGGTGCGACAAACGACTTCATGTCGGCCAGGCGGATCGGGGCGACCAATGTCGTGGCAAGCGGCGCGCCGGCTTCGGATGCGCAACGGAGCGCGAATTCACCGTAGTCCCGCCACGAGCAGGATCCGGCATTGCAGGCGTGATAGATTCCGCCGGGCAACCCGGGATCGAAAAACGGCGCCAGCCAGCCGGCGACATCGCAGGCAAATGTCGGCGAGGAAATTTTGTCCGCGATCGCCTCGACGCGCGTATTCGTGCGGGCCCGCTCGATCAGGGCGTCGATGAAAGCGGGCTTGTCCGGACCGAAGACCCACGAGACACGCACAACCAAATGCCGCGGATCGTCGGCAAGGACCGCAAGCTCACCATCCAGCTTCGTCTTCCCATACCAGCCAAGAGGGTTCGGCGGATCGGCCTCGGTGTAGGGCGCCGTTTTTGCGCCATCAAAAACGTAATCAGTGCTGAAATGGATGAGCCGGACGTTCTTTGTACGTGCGGCTTCCGCCATGATGGCTGGCGCGAGCGCGTTGACCGCCCGCGCCTCGTCCCGCGAGGATTCGCAGCTGTCGACATTGGTAAGCCCTGTCCCGTTAACCAGCACATCGAAGTGGTGTTTTTGTAGCAGGGAACGAAGGCCGCCCACGTCGGCAACGTCCAGCTCCGGGCGTGCGAGAGCGGTAACGCTGTGATCCCTCCCCCACCCGCTCGCGAGGGCCGCGGCGAGGCGGCCGCGCGCGCCGAGGATCAGAATTTTCATTCCGCACTCTCCTCCGCGAGTCGCGCGATAGCTGGCGGAAGCTGCTTGTCGGCGCGGGCGCCGAGTTTCTGGAGATCGAGCGTGCGCTTGACGAGATTGCCCCGCCCGGTGGCAAGGCGCGCCATCGACTGGTCATAGGCGTCGCGGGCCTGACCGAGCCGCGCGCCGATCTCCTCCAGCGATCCGAGAAAAAGGACAAAAGCGTCATGCAGGTTGCCGGCCTGCCGCGCGATCTCCTGCGCGTTTACGGTCTGCTTGTGGTGGCGCCACACGCTCTCAACCGCCCGGAGCGCGACGAGCAGCGTCGAGGAGGAAACCAGGATCACGTTCTTCTCAAAAGCATCCGAATAGAGCGCAGGGTCATGCCGGAGCGCGAGGCTCAGCGCGGGCTCGACCGGCACGAACATCATCACAAAATCCGGGGACTTCAGAGCGGCGAGCCCCGGGTAGTTCTTCCGTGAGAGCTCGTCCACATGACGTCTCACCGATGCGGCATGCTCGCGCAGGGCCGCGGTGCGCTCGGGTTCCGTGCCGGCATTCACACACCGCTCATACGCGGTGAGCGAAACCTTGGCGTCGATGATCAGATTCTTTCCCTCCGGAAGATGCACGACGACGTCGGGCATGCGCAGCGAGCCGCCATCGTCGCGGTGCGCTGCCTGCGTTTCATACTCCGTGCCATTGGTCAGCCCGGACTTTTCCAGAATGCGCTTGAGAACAAGCTCGCCCCACGACCCCTGGGTCTTCGACTGGCCCTTGAGCGCCCTGGTCAGGTTCTCCGCCTCCTCGGCCATCTGGCGGTTGAGCTCGTGAAGGTTCTTAAGCTGCGCCCCGAGAGCGGCGGCGGATTTCTCCTCCTCGGAGTGGATGACCTCCATCCGCTCGCGAAACTCGCCGATCCGCTCCCGGAGCGGCGCGAGAATTGTCGCGAGACCGGCCTGGTTCTGCTCCAGAAACCGGGCGCTCTTCTCCTCGAGGAGGCGAGAGGCCAGGTTTTCAAACTCGAGCTTCATCACGCTTTGCATCTCGCTCAGCCGACGCGCCTCGGATTCCAGCCGCTCAACCAGATTGGTATTCTCGGTCCGGGCGGATGCGACGGTTGCCGACAAAGCATCATTTTTTTCCCGTTCGGAGGCCAATGCCGCCTCGGTCTTCTGGATGTGGGCATCAGCCGCTGCAGCCCGGGCCGCCTGCCCGGCCGCTTCGGATTGGACTTGCCCAAGCTGCGCTGACCCGCGAACGGACGCGGCCAGCCAGCCAAGAAGTCCGCCAAGGGCCAAGCCGGCCAGGCAGAAGAGGGCGGAAGTCATGCTCATCAGGCAGTAGCCTACCGCAATTCATTACGCAGGCGCAGCCCAAAAAGCAAAAAGCCGCGCGGGATCAGTGACCCCGCACGGCGTTCTTGTCGTTGCGTCCGAAATTAATTGCCTCCAAGGCCGGGACCGTGCTTCGGACCGAATGGCCGCCCGCCAGGCCCTGGCCCGGGGCCGCCGTCTTCAAGAAGCTCGAGCTTCTTCGCTTTGATCAACTCGATGGCCTTACCGTCGGTATCAATAAGCCAGACCCTACGGTGCATCCCTGCAGCGCGGCCGGGGGCGGCAACCAGCGTGCCGGTGAGCGTGTTGCTTTCATTGCGGCCTTCCCAATCGAGGCCATAGCGCTGCGCGATCTTGCCCGCATCGGCCGCAGGCACCGCAATCAGGATGTGGCCGCCGGGCTTATGGTCGCGGCGGTCCAGCGTGACGGCATGGAAAAAAGCGAGCTCAGGAACCGGGCTCTTCCAGTGGACGGGTTTCACGAACGCCACGTCGAGCGACACCTGCTTGCCTTCGAAGTCGGTCGGTGTGGCGAGGATGTATTCCGCCGTGCGCTTCGAGTCGCTCGCCTGGAGAAGCGGAGACGCGGCAGCAAGGAGGACCAGCGGGAGAATGTATAATGCTTTCATAACAGACATGAAAAACCCGCCACCGCGAAAAGTTGCAAAAAAATCCGGCCGCCAGGAAGTCTGCTCTGGAGCGATCGCCGAAGGACGGGGCTCAAGTGATTGCAAGAACAACGGCGAAGCTCTCACAGGAAACCACCGTGCTCACAGCGATCGCTCCAGCCGCCAGGAACCTCGTCGCCACCCGTTTGGGACGCCATGGTGTAAGCCACGGCGGTTGGCGGGCATGCCGCGATAATCTAGGCCACTCGGAAATCCGCCGAACTGAGCCCGAGGGCCCGGGCGATCCACCTAAACTTTTCATCGCGCCCGGGCGGAAGGGGCCGGGCATTTGGTTCTCGACAGCCTTCCCTGCGAAAAGCTTCAATTCCCCTCGGGCTGCACGGCGCGAAAGCGCAGGGACCGGCCGCAAAATAGCCGGAGAACTCGCAGATAAAAAGCGGGGCGTAACGGAATCGCCCGGGCAGAGTTCCGGAATGATGCTCCGCCCATTGCGTGCAGGCTGCCAGAATCCCAAATGAAAAAAGTCCTTTTGCCAATCATCCAGCTCGTGATCACCATCGCCCTGCTGTGGTGGATATTCCGCAATCCGGAGCAGAACCGGAAGATGCTGGAAGCGATCACCAAGGCGGGAGCCGAGGGGGGGCTTTGGTGGTTTATTCCAGGAATTGTGGCGCTGGGCGCCGCGATTTCGCTGCAGACGTGGAGGTGGATGATCCTGCTGCAGGTGCAGGGGATCGCGATCTCGTTCTGGCGGGCGTTGCGGATCATCCTCTCGGGGCTGTTTTTCAACCTCTTTCTGATCGGCTCGACCGGCGGCGACGTGATCAAGATTTTCTTCATCATGAGGGAGGCGCCGGACAAGAAGGCCGGGGCGCTGCTGAGCGTTTTTATCGATCGGGTCGTCGGGGTGATGGCCCTGGCAACCGTGTCGGCAGCCGTGATCCTCGCGCGGTGGAACGAACTCATGGCATCGGCTCCTGCTGGCGTGCTGACCGTGGCAATCATCCTCGGCGGCTCGCTGGGCTTCGTCGCAACCGCGTGGACGGTCGACCGGCTCAACCTGACGGCGCACCTCCCGCACTGGCTGCCATTCCACGCAAAAATTGCCGAGGCGGCCGCCGCATTCTCCCAGTATGCCAAGGCAGGGGGAGCTGTGGCCAAAGCCTTCCTCCTCTCGCTTCCCGCGCACCTCCTGATTTTTTCATCGTTCTTCTTCGGGGCGAAGGCGTTCAGCGCGGGGCTCGGACTCCTGAGTATCTTCTGCGTGATGCCGATCGTTTCGACCGTCACATCGCTGCCGATCAGCATCGGGGGAGCCGGCGTGCGCGAAACGCTGTTCATCACGCTGCTCGGGTCGCTCTATCGGACGCCCGAGGCAATCGCGATGTCGATCTCGATCTCCGGATTCCTGATGGTGGTCGTCTGGAGCCTTGTCGGCGGGTTGGTCTACCTGTTTTACCGCTCGACCGAGCATGCCGGGATCGGCGAAATGGAATCCACAGTCGAGGCGCTCGAGCACCGGATCGAGGAGGAGGCCGAAAGCGGCCGGCCGATCGAGCCATGAATGCGGACAGCCGCCGGCCTGCCCGGCCGCACATCTGCGCGAATTTTGCGATCACTGCCGATGGAAAGATCAGCACGCGCCGATTCACCCCGGCCCTCTTCACCTCGCTTGCCGACAAGGCCCGGCTCCAGGAAATCCGGGCCGCCGCGGATGCCGTGATGGCTGGCGCCGGCACGGTCGCGGCGGATACCATGAGCCTCGGCCTTTCGAGACACGACCTTCGAGAGGCCCGCGCCGCCAAGGGCCTGCCCCCCGTCCCGCTGCGGGTCGTGTTGAGCAACTCCGGACGCCTCGATCCGGAATGGAAAGTTTTCTGCTACGCGGAGTCACCGCTCGTGTTGTTCTCGACCCGGCGGATGCCGCAGAGCCGACGCGACCGCATCGCGCCCCGCTGCGACCTTCACCTTTTTTCCGGCACAACGGTTCCGCTCGAAGCGGCGCTCGGCATCTTGGCCGGCGACTACGGGATCCGGCGGCTAGTCTGCGAGGGCGGGGGCACCCTCCTCCGCTCGCTGGCGGAGGCAGACCTCGTGGATGAATTTCACGTGACGATCGCGCCGAAGATCTTCGGCGGCGCAGCCGCACCGACCATCGCCGGACTCCCTGGCGGGTTCCTGCCGGCCGCACGCGAATTCCGGATCATCGGCCATCGGACCGCCGGCGACGAGTGTTTCCTGCACCTGCGGCGGATTGCGGCCTAATCAATAAACCGGCGGGTGATGTCACCGTAGGCATCGATCCGGCGGTCGCGGAGGAACGGCCAGTGGGTGCGCTGGGTGTCCACCGTATCGAGGTTCACCTCGACCACGAGGACTTCCTCCTTGTCGACAGATGCCTTGGCAAGGATCTGCCCCGAGGGATCGCAGACGAAGCTCTGGCCCCAAAACTCGATGCCGTCACCGCCATCCGGCGCCTCGTGGCCGATGCGGTTCGGGGCCACGACGTAGCAACCGTTGGCGACCGCGTGCCCGCGCTGAACGGTCTCCCAACTCGAATGATGGCGCTCGCCATACTGCGCCTTCTCGGAGGGATGCCACCCGATGGCGGTCGGGTAGAATAGGACCTGCGCACCCTGCAGGGCGGTGAGGCGCGCGGCCTCGGGATACCACTGGTCCCAGCACACGCACACGCCGATCCGCCCGAACTTCGTGTCCCAGGCGCGGAACCCGAGGTCGCCCGGCGTGAAATAAAATTTCTCGTAGAAAAGCGGGTCGTCCGGAATGTGCATCTTCCGGTATTTCCCGAGAAACGTCCCGTCCGCGTCGATGACCGCCGCCGTGTTGTGGTAGAGACCCGGCGCCCTGCGCTCAAAAAGCGACGCAATGATGACGACGCCCAGCTCACGCGCGAGCACCTGCATCCGTTCGGTCGACGGCCCGGGGACCGGTTCGGCCAGATCGAAATACTTGTGGTCCTCGACCTGGCAGAAATAAACCGAGCCGAAAAGCTCCTGCAGGCAGACGATGTTGGCGCCGCGCCCCGCAGCCGCTCTCAGCCCGCGCTCCGCCGCCGCCATGTTCGCTCCGAGATCCGCCGAGCACGCATGCTGCACGACGCCGATTTTGACGAGTGGTTGCCTCATTGCCCGCACTCTGGCATATTTCCCGCCGATGAAAAACACGCTTTTTGCCATACTTCTGGGTTTGACATTCCATGCCATCTCGACGACGAACTCGTTCTCCATGGAAGACATCCGCATTATCGTCAAGACAAGCAAGGGGGACATCGAAGGAACGCTCCAGGCGTCCAAAGCCCCGGTCACCGTCGCCAATTTCCTCAACCTCGCCAAGCGCGGATACTACGATGGAATCACGTTCCACCGCGTGATCCCGAACTTCATGATCCAGGGCGGCGATCCCACCGGGACCGGTGCCGGCGGACCCGGCTACACGTTTGAGGACGAGGTCAACACCGGGCTTAAGCACGACAAGCCCGGCATCTTCTCGATGGCCAACCGCGGGCCGGCCACAAACGGCAGCCAGTTTTTCATCACCCATGTCCCGACCCCGCACCTCGACGGCAAGCACACAGTGTTCGGATTCGTCACCAAGGGTCAGGATGTTGTGAACTCGATCCAGATGGGTGACAAAATCCAGAAAATCGAGATCCTCGATCCGACCGACGCCCTCTTCGAGGCCCAGAAAGCCAAGATCGAGGGTTGGAATAAATCGCTGAAGTAGTCCGGGCCGGGACCCGATTCAAACGATCCGGCCGTTTCTTGACTTGACGCTCCCCGCGGGGTTCAAACCACTCCAGCCGGCATGACCATGTTCCTTGGAGACCGAGAAATGGACGGGCAGATCCAGCGGACGCTGGCGGCAGCCTATTCCGGATCCTGCGATCTAGGTGAGGCGCTCGCCACGGCAGCGCGCATCACCCCCGGCGACTACGACGGCTGGCACCGCGAGTGGGCGGCCACCGCCGGTCGGTGCGATGCGCTGGGCGACGAATGCCTGCGCGCCGGACACCGCGTCACGGCAGCAAAGGCGTTCCTGCGGGCTGTCGAATACTACCGTCAGGCGATCTTCTTTATCCGGCACGATCTCGACGATCCACGGCTTCTGGCGGGCTGGCGGGCTCACCGAGCGGCATTCCGCAAGGCTCTGCCCCTCCTGCCGCTGGATGCGGAGATTGCGGGGATCCCCTTCGGCGGCGCGGAGATGACCGCCTACCTCCTGCGCCCAGCCGGCGGACGGATTCCGCGTCCGACCGTTCTCGCCCCTTGCGGGTTTGATTCCACCGCGGAGGCGGGATACGCATCCACTGCACACATGGCGCTCGCCCGCGGCTACAACGTGCTCCTGTGGGAGGGGCCAGGACAGGGCGGAATGCTCTACCAGCACCGCGTTCCGATGCGCCCGAATTTTGAGCACGTCCTGGCTCCAGTCATCGATTGGGCCTCCGCTCAGGACGGCGTCGATCCCGGCCGGCTCGCGCTCATCGGGAGAAGCTTCGCCGGATACCTTGCTCCGCGCGCGGCGGCTTTTGAGCCCCGGATCGCAGCGCTCGTCTGCGACCCCGGCCAGGTCGAGTTTGTCTCGCGGTTTGTTCCGGGAATGGTCCCGGAGAACGACTGGAATCGCATTCTCGCCAGCGATCCCGCCGCCGACGCGGCGCTGGAAGGCCTGCTGGCAGACCCGCGTGGACGCGAGTACTACGGAGCAAGGATGGCCACGTTCGGTGCCGCCACCCTGGGAGATTTTCTCCGCATGCAGCCCGCTTACACCGTCGAGCCGTTCGCATCCCGGATCTCCTGCCCGACCCTCGTGACCGAAGGCGAGGGCGACTTCGCTTCGCAAAGCCGGTGGCTGTTCGACCTCCTGACCTGCGCGAAGGAACTGAGGACGTTCCCTGCAGCTGAAGGCGCAGGCGGCCACTGCTGCGGGCTCGGCGCAACCATCTGGGAAGGCGCGGTTTTTGACTGGCTGGATAACGTCCTGGCCCTGCAGCAGCCGGACCGCTGCTGACGCGCCACAGGTCCGTGATCAGCGAGGCGCAACAAGGAACAGATTCATGACAAACACACACGCTTCCGCCAGCGAACCAAAGAACCAGATCTCCCCCATCGAGGACGTTTTCATTGTGGGCGCCGGGCCCTCCGGGCTTTTTGCCGCCTGCGAGCTTGCGCGGCACGGCGTGAAAGCGCGCATCGTCGAGCGGGAGGGATCACCCCACCACAATGCACGGGCCACCGCCATCCAGCCCGCCCTGCTCGAAACGCTCGCCCGCGCGGGAATGGTTGACGATTTCCTGCAGGCGGCCGTCCAAATCCGACGTGTCCGCCTGTACGGCCCGGGCCTGCGCCCGATCGCGGAGAGCTGTTTTTCGGGCATCGGAAGCCCGTTTGAGTTCCAGTGCGGCCTGCCCCAATGGCAGACCGAGGAGATCCTGGCCCGCCGCGTGGCCGAGCACGGCATCACAATCGAACGCGGGAAGACCGTCCTCGCCATCGATGACGAGGACGACCATCTCGCCTTGCATCTTCAGCTCGAGGATGGCAACTGCGAGACCGTGCGCACGCGATTCATCATCGGTGCCGGAGGAGCCCGTAGCATCACGCGCTCCTCAATGCACGAGCAACTCGATGGCACTACGTATGAGGGCAACTATGTCGTCGCCGATGCCCGACTGACCCGACCGGTCGCTCCGGGCGAAGGCACGCTCGTCGTCGGGCCAGAGGGCCTCGTCCTTTTCAGCCCGCTGCCCGCCGACCGGTGGATCATCTTTGTCGAACTCGGCGATAACCATGAGACAACCGGCGTACCCCTGACCGGCGACCAGGTGGCCGCTCTCGTCAACGACCGCATTGGCGCAGACGCCGGCGTTTTTGATGTCCAGTGGACGTCCCCGTTCCGCATGCACCGGCGGATGGTGCCACACCTTACCGATGGACGGCGCTTTCTTGTCGGCGATGCCGGCCACCTTTCAAGCCCGATCGGCGGCGAGGGCTTGAATGCCGGTCTCATGGATGCGGCTGATCTCTCCTGGAAGCTCGCGCTCATTCTCCGGGGCCGGGGCCTCCCGCTCCTTCTGGAGAGCTATGCCATCGAGCGGGGGATGGCCGATGCGCACGCCCTCGCCGTTTCCGACCTCCTCCACCGCACCGTCATGGGACTTAAAGAGGCAACAGCCGGCGGCGCGGTTCCGGCACCTGCCGAACACGATCCAGAAAAGGACCTCGCACTCCAGCGCAGCCGCACGATGCTGGACACCTCGTACGCCGGAAGCCCGATCGTCGGCGAATACTTCGGCCACGGGACACCTCGCCCACCTGGCCCCTCCGCAGGAGACCGGTATCCGGACCGCGCAGGCCTGACGGGCACCGCCCACCACCTGCTCATCTTTTCCGATCCGCCTTCCAACACCAGTCACTTCCTCTGCCGATGGGGCGACCTTGTCGAGATCGTCGATGCAAGGAAGGCCGGGCTCGACGCGGCCCGCGCCGGGGTCCCCGATGGGGGCGCGGTCCTTGTGCGTCCGGACGGCATGATCTCATTCCGGGCCTTGCCAATCGATCCGGCCGGGCTCGAGGCGATCGACCGCCACCTTTTGTCCCACCTCGTTCCGCGCAGCTGACCCGCCGCCGCTCATCCGAGGGCGCGAAAGGCGGCTGGCGAGAGCCCGAGCACACCCTTGAACGTCCGGGAAAAATGAAACGGGTCACTGAATCCGGCCTCCTCCGCGACCTGCTTAACCATCGCGCCGGACCGCTGGATCTGCTCCGCCGCCAGATTCATTTTCAGGCGCAGCAGAAACTGGTAGGGCGTCTGCGAATCGTAGCGGCGGAAGAGCCGGCAGAGATAGGCCGAACTGACATGGCATTCCGCGCTGACCTGGTCGAGGCTCCGAAGCTTGTTGAAATGCTTCTCGATATATTGGCGGCAGTGCTGGTAGGTCGTGAAAGCCATCGTCTCCGAACCGTCAACCGGCGCACGCGCACCGGAAATCCTGAGAACAATGCACTCGAGCAGCTTCCCGCAGATCCCGGCATTGGTCCGGGAGAGGTTGGCGCCACACTGGATGAGTTCGTCGAAGAGCGGTTGCAGAGCATTCGGCGGGAAGATCTGCGAGATGCTCCCCGGCGGAAGCTTGCAGGATCGCAGGAGGGCCGGCGCACGCGTCCCTGTGAAATCCACGAAATACTTCACGAGCGGCTCTTTCGGGTCGGATACGATGTCCTGCGCAACACGCGGCCCGTAGGAGAAAATAGTTCCTGCGGCCAGCGTGATCGTCCGGCCCTTGAGCGTGAGTTCGCCGCGCCCGCGGGCGACATACTCCAGCCCCCAGCAGTGGAACCCCGAGCGGTGGATCTCGTAGTCCGGCGCACAGTTTTCCCGGCCTCCGGCCATGACAGCGAGGGGGCTGCCCTTCGGGGGGTTCAAGTCCATGTAGAACCGCCGCGCGTCCGAAATCTGCTCGGAAAAAAAGGCCGGCTGTTCCTTGGAGTCGCCCATGGATGAAGGTCTATGGCAGAGATTATCCATTAAGTCAATAAATGGCATGCGCTGGAAAAGATCATCCATTGCACAGCGGCTCGGCCTGAGAGTATGTTCGCCGGACCCTGATTAAGGCAGGTTGCTTATAGGCATCCGCAAGGATGCGGCGCCCGCTTCCACACGACTTAACTCCAACAGCCACACAACACAAAAATGAGCGCAAAGTACACATCCACCACGAAGAAAGACGACTTGATCCTGATCACCGGAGCCGGCGGGTTTATCGCCGGAGCGCTGGTCCGCTATTTCAAGGATAAAGGGTTCACCAACATCCGTGCTGTTGACCGCAAACCGCTGCCCGACTGGTATCAGCGGGTCGAAGGCGTCGAATCTCTCAGCCTCGACCTCACCGATGCCGACAACTGCAACCGTGTGGCCGAAGGGGCGAAAGAAGTTTACAACCTCGCGGCCGACATGGGCGGCATGGGCTTCATCGAGCGCTTCCGCATCATGTGCCTGCGCAGCATCCTCGTGAACACACACCTCATTGAGGCCGCCTACCGCGCCGGGGCCGAGCGGTACTTCTTCTCCTCCTCGGCCTGCGCCTACAACACCCTGCTCCAGGAGGATCCGAACTGCCGCGCACTCAAGGAGTCAGACGCCTACCCCGCCTACGCCGAACGCGGATACGGATGGGAGAAACTCGTCTCGGAGATGTTCTGCCAGGAGTACACCGCCGAGCGCGGGCTGAAGACCGCCATCGCCCGCTTCCATAATGTCTACGGGCCTTGGGGGACATGGGATGGCGGCCGCGAGAAGGTGCCCGCAGCCATGTGCCGCAAGATCATCGAGGCGAAGGACAAGGGCCTCGACACCCTTGAGATCTGGGGCGACGGAACGCAGGCCCGCAGCTTCATGTATATCGACGACTGCCTCCACGGGATCGATGCCATCATGCACTGTGACGAGCTGAACGCCGTGCCGGTGAACCTCGGCACCAGCGAGATGATTTCGATCAACGAACTGGCCGGCATCGCGGAGGAGATCGGCGGAGTGAAGCTCAAGAGGAACTACATCCTCGACGCGCCGAAAGGCGTCGCCGGCCGCAACAGCGACAACACGTTCATCAAGAGCGTGCTTGATTGGGAGCCGAACCTCCCGATCCGTGAGGGCCTCAAAAAGACCTACGCCTGGATCGAAAGCCAGTATAACGACCGCAAGGCCGGCAAGCGCACGGTCGAGGACGTGGCCTGATTTCCGGCGGACAACCCGAGCAACCGAGAGTTCCACCCATGCCATCACAGGACCCCACTCTGGCCGAGGCCATCGGCTCGTTTCCGTATCGCATCCAGCTTGCCGGCGGCTGGATCGACCAGCCGTTTGTCTCGGCGCTGAACCCCGCCCCCCCCGGCTCGATGGTGGTGGTGAGCCTGGAGCCGGCATTCCATATGCTGGACCGGGCGGGCATGGCGACCGGTTCCCGGAAGATCGCCATGCAGATGTGGGGCGGACTGCCCGACCGGGATCCGGGCGCTCTCGTCGAGGAACTCTACGCCGAGGAGAACAAGGACAAGGCCGAACCCTCCGGAACGCAGGACATGATCGGCCTGATCTACCCGGGCGTAAGCCGCCTGGACTACGATTTCACCCACCGCGGCGGAATCTTCCCGAAGCATATCGAGTCCAACAACGACCCTGAGGTCGCCCGCTGGTTTGAAAGCGCAATCAACGTGCTTCCCGTGCTCCAGCGGCCGGACGGATACAACCCGCTCGGGATAAAAAATCTGGATCCGGCCTGGATTGAGAAGCTCAGCCAGAGCGGCAAGGACTGCTACGATTCCATCGTGTCGATGGATCTTGCGGCCCTCGGTGCCTCTCTGAACCTGAACATGTCCTGCTGGGAGACCCTTCTGCCGCACACGGTGAGCCACCCGACAATCCGGATGGACCTCCTGGCACTCCTTCGGCACTACCAGTCGAAATATGCCGGCGCGATGTATTCCGGATGCGGCGGCGGCTACCTCATCGTTGCTTCCCACGACCCGGTCCCGGGATCGTTCCGTGTCCGCGTCCGGGTTTCCTGAGCCATGAAAAAAATTCTCGTCTCCTCCGCATTCGACAACCTCAGCTCGCGCGACATCCGGTTTCTAGAGGAGGCCGGAAAGCTCGGTGAGCTGCACGTTGTGCTCTGGCCGGATGCCGCCGTGCAGGCAGCCACCGGCGCGCCTCCGAAGTTCCCGCTCGCTGAGCGGGAATACTTCGTTCAGGCCGTCCGCTATGTGAAGGCAATCCACACTCCCGCCGGCGTCCTGCCTGACGAACTACCTGCCATCGGATCGGTGAAGCCTGACATTTGGGCGGTGGAGGCATCGTCTGTCACTCCGGCAAAGGCGGCATTCGCTGCGGCAAGCGGCGTCGAA
>Ga0209398_1000357_pt1 | contig 29220 bp, 19 predicted proteins | sample AshMeaBigSpring_FD_184125 | JGI IMG/M metagenome (GOLD analysis project Ga0209398, IMG submission 184125) | Groundwater microbial communities from Big Spring, Nevada to study Microbial Dark Matter (Phase II) - Ash Meadows Big Spring (SPAdes)... | ecosystem: Environmental > Aquatic > Deep...
TTACCTACCGGTTTTGTGGATCAGCCGCGGGGCGCTAGCCCGCGGTCTTTCGCGGATGAACCGCGGGCTAGCGCCCGGCGGCTGATGAGTGATTTCGGTAACTTATTGTTGAACAGCGCCTAAGCTGAGCGGTCGAGGGCCTCGGCCTGGTTCAGCTTGTTGTAGAGCGTCTTCAGGCTGATCCCCAGTTCCTCGGCCGCCCGGGGCTTGCTGCCGCCGTGCCGCTGGAGGGCGTCGTGAATCGCCTGCAGCTCCAGTTCGCGGAGGGAGAGCGGCCCAAGCGTCTTCAAGCCGTGCGGTCCGCGGTGCCGGTCGTCAAACCGCTGCGGCAGGTGGCAGGCATCGATCGGCAGTTGATCGCAGAGAATCGTCGCGTGCTCGATGACGTTGGCCAGCTCGCGGACGTTGCCAGGCCAATAGTGGGGTTCCAGGGCGCGGAGCGCCGCTGGGGTGAAGAGTGACTCGGTGCTGGCCGCCGAAGGGCTGAAGCGGCGGAGCAGGTGGGCGGCCAGGCGGGGCACGTCCTCGCTCCGCTCGCGCAGGGGCGGCAGCCGGATCTCGAAGGTATTGATGCGGAACATGAGGTCCTCGCGGAACTCGCGCTGCTCGACCATCGCCTCCAACGCGCGGTGCGTGGCACAGAGGACGCGGACGTCGACCTGGAACGATCCGTTGTCGCCCACCCGCCGGATCTCACCGCTTTCCAGCACGCGCAGCAGCTTGGCCTGCAGGGACCTGGGCAGCTCGCCGATTTCGTCCAGGAAGAGCGTGCCGCCGTGGGCGACCTCGAACAGCCCGATCCGCTGCTCGTCGGCCCCCGTGAAAGCACCCTTGCGGTGGCCGAACAGCTCGCTCTCGATCAGGCTTTCCGGGAGTGCCCCGCAGTTGACCGCAACAAAGGGCAGCTCGCTGCGGAGGCTCTGGTCGTGCAGGGCCCGGGCCACCAGCTCCTTGCCGGTGCCGGTCTCGCCCAGGATCAGCACGGTCGAGTTGGTGGGCGCAACCCGGGTGATCAGGTCGCGCACGCGCTGCATCGAGGGGCTGTCCCCCACCAACTGGGACTTGCCTTCCAGTCGCTCCAGGCGATGCTTCAGCGCCCGGTACTTGTTCGTCAGCTCCCGTTTCTGGGCGATCCGGGCCAGCAGCGATTCCAGCTCCGCCAGCTTGTACGGCTTGGTGATGTAATCGAACGCCCCTTGGCGGAGGGCGGCGATGGCGGTCTCCAGCGAGGACTTGCCCGTCAGCACGACCGCCTCGGTGTCGGGCGCCAGCTGCTTGGCGCGGGCGATCACCTCGATCCCGGTCAGGCCCGGCATATCCAGGTCGACCAGGAGGCAATCGTAACTGTTCCGCTCCAGGGCGGCCGCCGCGGTCAGCCCATCGGGACAGACCGTCACCTCGTGGCCCATGCGCGGCAACTCGAGGCTCATCAAGCCCTGGAGCGACTTCTCATCGTCGGCAAAGAGCACCTTCAGTCGGTTACGCGGCTTGGCAGCGATGTTCCTGCTCCTTTGCTGGAGTTGCCAACGGGAGGGTGACGCAAAAACGGGAACCTCGACCGGGTCCGTCGCTATGGACGTCGATCCGGCCGCCGTGGTCCGACACGATCCGGTAACTGATCGACATTCCCAGGCCGGTACCCTGTCCGTCCCGCCGGCGGGTAAAGAACGGCTCGAACAGGTGCTCCAGGACCTCCTCCGTCATGCCGCAGCCGTTGTCGGTCACGTGCAACTCGGCATGCCGTCCCGCCGCCTGTACCTGCACGAGGACTTCCCCGCCGGGATCCAGGCTGTCGAGGCTGTTCGTGATCAGGTTCAGCGCCACCTGCTTGATTTCCTGGGCGTTGACGAGCGCCGTCACCGGAGCGTCGGCCTCGAAGCGGACCGTCTTGCGGGCGTATTTGCCCAGGTGGCCCACCATGTCGACCACGCCCCGCACCAACTCCGTCAGGTTGGTCGGCTGGCGCTCCACGTCGCCCATGCGGGCGAAGTCCAGGAGCCGTTCGGTGATCGCCTTGCAGCGGAAGGCTTCGTCCTGAATCATCCGCAGGTAGGTGCGGAGCACGGCGATCTCCGCGTTCTGCTCGCCGTCGGGCCGGGCATCGTCCTGCTGGATGATGTCGTGCAGCCGTTCTTGCAGGGAATCGGCGCAGAGGGCGATCGAGGCCAGCGGGTTGTTGATCTCGTGGGCGACCCCCGCAGCCAGGAACCCCACGCTGGCCAGCTGTTCGCCGCGGACCACTTCCTTGGTCCGCTGCCGGACCTGCTCGTCCAAGTCGTCGCGAATCTCCTGGAAGCGCCGGGTCATGCCGTTCATCGCCCCGGCCAGCTCGGCCATCTCGTCTTCCGAGGGCAGCTGGATGCGGTGGTCAAATTCGCCCGCCGCCACCCGCCGGGAGCCATGCAGCAAGGTCTGCAGGGGGCAGAAGACCCAGACGTAGAACAGGCGCACCAGGAGCACGAGCAGCAGGGCCGCCAGGATGCTGGTGATCCAGGTCAGCACGATCCAGGTGCGGTACTGCAGCCGCACCTCGCCTGCGAAGGCGTGCATCCGGTCCTGCAGGTAGCTGGGCAGTTCCGTGGAGAGATCGTGCAGTTGCTCGAGTTCGGCGTTCAACTGCTCACCCATCACGCCGTTCAAGAGCCAGTCTTCATCGCGGTCGAGGGCCTCGACGCGGCCGAGCACCAGTTCGAATTTGCGCACCGTCTCCCACTCGCGGCGGTTGTCGCGGATATGCTCGGTGGTCAGCTCGTTCTCCCGCAACTGCTGGCGGTACTCCTCAAGCGTCGCGCGAATCGCCGCCAGGTTGGCACGGAACTCCTGCCGCAGCAGCTGGCCATCCACGAACGGCTCGTCCGTACCCACCAGGTAAGCCGTGCCCCAATGGCGGGTGAAACTGAGCGCCACCCGGAGATCGCTCACGTGCTGGGCCAGGGCCGTGGCCAGCGGCAATTCGGTCGCCCGGCGGCTGATGCTCCGCGCCAAACCGCGGTAGGCATAGACCCCGCGAAAGCTGCTGAAGGCGAGGATCGACACGGTCACCAGCAACAGCGCGCTGCCGATCGACAGCTTCGTGCGAATAGACCAGCGCAAGAGCACGCTGCGACCTCCCTGTCGCCTGCCGCGGCCGCTGGCATCCTTGCCATCGCCCGTGCTCGACCGAACGCGATGCGTCCCGAAATCCCGCAACGGGCAAAAGATCGACCAGTAGACTTCCGCCACGGCGGGTGGGCGTGCCGATCGGCGACCGCGCGCCAGCCCGCTGCCGGGCGGGAGTGTAACGGCAGCACGGCGGCCGTTGCAAGGCGAACCGGCACCCTGCGGCTCGCGTAACAGCGTAGCAGAATGACCGACCACAGCCGGACTTGCCTTGCCGAACGGCTGCGTGTAGCATACTTGCAACCCGTTCTACTGGGGCAACTTAGCCACCCTCCATACAGACTTTTCGGCTGCTTCTGTAAAATCAGGCCAAATGGGCAAGGGAGTACCATGCGCAACTGGAACCGAACCTCAACAGGCCCGTATCGGCCCGGCCTTCCCTCGGTCTTCCTGACCGGCATTCTCGTTACCTTCGGTCTCTTGTTCGTCGCGCTTCGGCCCGCATCTGCCGAGCTCAAAGGCCCGCAGGCCAGCGATCGCCAGGTGTCCTTGATCGTCTCCAGCCTGCTTCGTCGGGAGCACCTTTCCCGCCACCCGCTGGACGATGAGATTTCCGCCCGGGCCCTGGGTAGCTTTCTGAACGGCCTGGACCCGATGAAGGTCTACTTCGATCAGGCCGACGTGGACGAGTTCATGCGGCAGCGCGACCAGTTGGACGATTTTCTGGCCAGCGGGGATATCAGCTTCGCCTACACGATTTTCAACCGGTTCCTGAAACGTGTGGAGCAGCGCGTGGCGACCGTCAACGACCTGCTGCAGCTCAAGCACGATTTCACGCGCGATGAGGAAATCGTGACCGACCCCGAGGCGGCCACCTACGCCGCGACGCCCGAGGAGGGCACGGATCGCTGGCGGAAGCGCGTCAAGTTCGATCTGCTCCTGCTGAAGGCGGACAAGATCGAAGGCCAGGAGGCCCTCGACAAGCTGACCCGGCGCTACAACGGGTTCGCCAAGCGGATGAACCAGCTCCGGAGCGACGATCTGCTGGAGATGTACCTCACGGCCATCACCAGCAGCTTCGATCCGCACACCACCTACATGTCGCCCAGTACCCTGGAAAACTTCAATATCAGCATGAAGCTGAACCTGGAGGGAATTGGCGCGGCTTTGCAAGTGGAGGATGGCTACACGCTGGTCAAGCAGATCATCCCGGGAGGCGCTGCCGACAAGAAAGGACAACTGAAGCCGCAGGACCGGATTGTCAGCGTCGGGCAGGGCGAGGACGGCGAGATGTTCGACGTCGTCGACATGAACCTGACCGATGTCGTGAACCTGATTCGCGGCAAGGCGGGAACGGTCGTGCGGCTGGGCGTCATCCCCGACGGCAGCACGGAAACCCGCATCTACTCCATTACCCGGGCCAAAGTCGAGTTGAAGGACAGTGAGGCCCGTGGGCAAGTGATCGAGGAAGGCCGCAAGCCCGACGGCAAGCCGTATCGGATCGGCGTGATCGACCTGCCCAGCTTCTACATGGACATGTCCGGTGCCCGCCGCGGGTTGACCGATTTCAAGAGCACGACCCGGGATGTCGCCAAGATCCTGGAGGATTTCCGCAGCCAGGGCGTGGACATCGCGGTGCTGGATCTCCGCCGCAACGGGGGTGGCAGCCTGACGGAGGCCATCAACCTGACCGGACTGTTCATCGATCAGGGCCCCGTGGTCCAGGTCAAGACCGCCGCCGGCGAGGTGCAACACTACGACGACCTCGACCCGGGCATGGCCTGGGAGGGGCCACTGGTGGTCCTGGTCAGCAAGTTCAGCGCGAGCGCGAGCGAGATTCTGGCCGGCGCCATCCAGGACTATCGCCGGGGCCTGGTTGTGGGCGACACGGCCACGCATGGCAAGGGGACTGTGCAAAGTCTGCTGGAGCTGGGATCGCAGCTCTTTCGTGTCCCCAATCCGCCGAACCTGGGCGCGCTCAAGATCACGATGCAGCAGTTCTACCGGCCCAACGGCGACAGCACGCAAAAACGCGGAGTCTTGGCCGATATCGTCCTCCCGTCCCTCACCAACCATATGGACGTGGCCGAGTCGGATCTGGACTACGCCATCGAATTCGATGCCGTCCAGCCGGCCGAGTTCGGGGCCCAGAATCTCGTGAGTCCACAGATGTTGGAGGAATTGCGGTCCCGCTCCGCGGCCCGCCAGCAGCAGTCGGAGGATTTCACCAGGCTGCTGAAGAACATCGAACGCTATCGCAAACAGAAGAGTCGCCAGACGGCCACCCTGAACGAAGAGAAGTTTTTTGCCGAGCGGGCCGAGTTCGACGCCGAGAAGGAAGATGAAAAGCAACTCGAGGAGCAGATCGACAGTGATCGCCCGGTCGTCGACCGGAACTACTACTTTGACGAGGCCCTCGCGATCACGTTGGACTATCTGCAGATGCTGGAACAAGTGAAGGTCGCGAAAATCCGCTGAACGACCGAACCCCCCACCCGCCCGGTCCCTGGAACGCAAGCCCGCGGACGCCAGAGGACCAATCCCCGGCCGCCGTTCACCCTGGACGAAACAGTCCGGCCAGGCGGCTGGCAACGCGTGTAACCGTTCACGGTCCGGGGTCTGGTCCATTTTTCGGCCGATCAACTCGACCTCGCGGATACGCGCTGGCCGAAAACATCGACCTGACCCCCTGGAATCAGGGAAAATCTTCCACCGGGCGGTGAACGGTTACCCAACGCGGTGAGCGCCGAAGCAGTCCATTCAGAACCCTGAGCCTCCCGGCATCGAGCCTTCCTGTTCGGTTCCCGGTCCCAGCCCAAGCGGCAAGCGCAACCCGTCGTAGGCCAGTTCCATGCCAGCCGGCAGGCGGGCGTTGGTGGCGGCATAGTCCAGTTCGTGCGAGAGGTGTGTAAACAGCGTGCGCCGGGCCCCCACCCGGCGGGCCACCGCAATCGCCTCATCCAAGCTGAAGTGGGTCACGTGGGGCCGCAGGCGGAGGGCGTCCAGGATCAGCACGTCGAGACCCTCCAGCAGGGGCCAGCTTTCCGCGGGAATTCCATTGGTGTCGGTGCAGTAGGCAAGATTGGCGAAGCGGAAGCCCAGCACCTCGCACCGCGGTCCATGCTGCAGCCGGATGGGAACCACCCTCAGGCCCAGCACCTCAAACGGGTCGGTACTGATCCGGTGGAAGACCAGTTGCGGCGCCGCGCCGCCGTGCGTCGGTGGCTGCGGCGAAAAGGCGTAGTCAAACGAGCGCCGCACGCGCATCTCCACCCGCGGCTCGCAGTAGAGCGGGACCGGCCCGCCCAGGTAGAACGGGAACAGGCGCAGATCGTCCAGCCCGAACAGATGGTCGGCATGTTCGTGCGTGTAGAGCACGGCATGCACGACGCCCACCTGTTCCCGCAGCAACTGCATACGCAAGTCCGGCGGGGTGTCGACCAGCAAGTTCCCCCGCGCCAGTCCCAGCAGCAGGGCGCAGCGGGTCCGCTGGTTGCGGGGATCGCCTCCCGTACAGACCGGGCAGCCGCAACCCAAGGCCGGAACGCCCACCGAGGTGCCCGTGCCCAGCAGGATCGCCTGGCCCGTGACATCGGTGGTCCATGGGGTCGCAGGCACAAGGCACTCGGTGACTACCTAGGGGACCGCTGCGGCGCACCAGCAGGCGACAAGGCCTCCCGCGGCCGCACGATCCGGCGGATCGACGGCGGATGGCGACCGAGGCAAGGTTCGCAGATTGTCCGGGGAATGACAAGTCTCGGGAGGGCGCCGTGGGCGCTGCGCCACCAGCACCGCACCTGGCCCCGAGATCGCCCGCGGACCGACCCCTACCCTTCCGCGGTCCCGGGCGGCACTGGGCGGTCCAAAAAGCACGGTTGACCAACCGTGGCAATCGTTATAAACTGCCATAGTTCAATACGTTACGATCACGGTGCGGCATCGCGCGGAGCTGCGTGTCGCGCGGACGTCGGGGGACGCCACGCCTGGCGATCGTCACCGTTCACGGGCCGGGGTCCGGTCGATTTTTCGGCCGACAAACTCGACCTCGCGGATACGCGCTGGCCGAAAACATGGACCTGCCCCCCCGGAATCAGGGAAAATCTTCCACCGGGCTGTGAACGGTTGCTTGGCGATCAGACCTGCTGCGGAGCAGTCATGGACCTTCTGGAACGAATCTGGGAACTGTTGGGGCTCATCTTCGGGGGGCTGCTTCGCGGTTTTGAGCGAGCAGTGACCTCGGTCTTCGGCTCGTCGAACGCCCGCTACGTCAAGCGGATGCAGTCGCGGGTCGACGCGATCAACTCCCTGGAACCGAAGTACCAGGCGATGTCCGACGCCGAGCTGCGCAGCCAGACGGACCGGTTCCGGCAGCGGCTGTCCTCCGGCGAAACGCTGGACGACCTGCTGGTCGAGGCCTTTGCGGTCTGCCGCGAGGCGGGGCGCCGCTACCTGGGGATGCGGCACTACGACGTGCAGCTGATTGGCGGGATGGTGCTGCACAGCGGCAACATCGCCGAGATGGTGACCGGTGAGGGCAAGACCCTCGTGGCCACCTTGCCCGCCTATCTCAATGCCCTGCCAGGTCGAGGGGTGCACGTGGTCACCGTCAATGACTACCTCGCCCGCCGGGACATGGAGTGGATGGGGCCCTTGTACCTGGGCCTGGGGCTGACCGTCGGGGCGATCCAGAACGACATGGACCCGGCCGCGCGGCAGCAGGCCTATGCCTGCGACATCACCTACGGGACGAACAACGAGTTCGGATTCGACTACCTGCGCGACAATATGCGCCCCGCGGCCCGCGGCGACAACCGCTATCCGAAGCAGTTGCAGCAGGTCCAGGGGCCGCTGCATTTCGCGATCATCGACGAAGTCGACAACATCCTGATCGACGAGGCCCGTACGCCGCTGATCATCTCCGGGCCGGCCCACGACAATCCCCGCAAGTACGCGGATGCCGATCGGATCGCCCGCCAGCTGCGCAAGGGCGATCACTTCGAGGTGAATGAGAAGGACCATACGGCCAACCTCACCGACGTGGGGGTCCGCGAGGCGGAGCGGCTGGCAGGCGTGGAGACGTTCTACACGGCCGGCAACATGGAGTGGCCGCACCTGATCGACAACGCCCTCAAGGCGCATCATCTCTACAAGCTGGACGTGAACTACGTCGTGAAGGAAGGCCGGGTCGTGATCGTCGACGAGTTTACCGGCCGCCTGATGGAGGGACGGCAGTGGAGCGACGGCCTGCACCAGGCCGTCGAGGCCAAGGAAGGGGTCAAGATCAAGGAGGAAACCCAGACGCTGGCCACGATCACGTTGCAGAACTTCTTCAAGCTGTACCGGAAGATCTGCGGCATGACCGGCACGGCCATGACGGAGTCCTCCGAGTTCTGGAAGATCTACAAGCTGGACGTGATCGCCATTCCCACCAACCGACCCTTGCGGCGGCTGGAGCACCCCGACCTGGTCTTTTGCACGGAGGATGAGAAGTACCAGGCCATCGCTGGGGAGATCGAGCGGTTGAACCGGTGGGATGTCGTCACCCGCCGCGACGGCAGTGAGCTGCTGGGAACGGTGGTCCGTGAATCCGACGACGAGCTGGTGCTCCAGCCGTATGATAGCAAGGGCCGCGAGACGATCCCCCGCGGCCAGGTAGCGCAGGTCGCCTTCCACGGACGTCCCATCCTGATCGGTACCACCTCGATTGAGAAGAGCGAGCGGCTCTCGGCCATGCTCGACCGGCGCGGCATCCGCCACGAGGTGCTGAACGCCAAGCAGCATAAGCGCGAGGCCGAGATCGTGGCCCAGGCGGGACGGAGCGGGGGGGTCACGATCGCGACCAACATGGCCGGCCGCGGGACCGACATCGTCCTCGGCGGCAACGCGGAAACGATGGCCTGGGCCGTGCTGCAAACCACGTACGAAACGCGGCTGGATGTGCCCCGCGACGAGTGGGACGCGTTGGTCCGCGAGATCGAAGTCCGCGAACAGATGCGGGCCGACGGCGAACGGGTCAAGCAGCTGGGCGGGCTCCACGTGATCGGCACCGAGCGGCACGAGGCCCGGCGGATCGACCTGCAGCTCCGCGGCCGCTGCGGACGCCAGGGAGACCCGGGCAGCAGCCGCTTCTACCTCTCGCTGAACGACGACCTGATGCGCATTTTCGCCGGTCCCTGGGTCGAGAAGATTCTCAAGTCGCTGGGGATGGCGGAAGGGGAAGCGATCGAAAGCCGCATGGTGACGCGGCGGATCGAAGCCGCCCAGAAGAAGGTCGAGGAGCGGAACTTCGAAATTCGCAAGAACCTGCTGGAATACGACGAAGTGATGGACGAGCAGCGGAAGCGGGTCTACGCCTTCCGCCAAAACATCCTGAGCGGGGCCAACTGCAAGGAGCTGATCCTGGAGATGCTCCGCAAGCAGATCGAGCAGCACGTGGGTGAATTCCTGGGCCGGGATTACGGCCCGGAGGCGTTTGCGACCTGGGCCGGGTCCCGTCTGTCGATCTCGCTGGATGCCAAGGATTTCCGCGGCCTGGACTACGAGGCGGCCCAGGGATATGCGTGCCAGGAGGCCGAGCGGCTGGCCGAGAGCCAGGTGCTGGAGGCGATCGAGGAAAGCCTGCCCGAGGATGAGGACCCCGATGACTGGAACTGGGGGGCCTTGGCCAAGTTCGCGCACAGCCGGTGGGGACTTCCCCTGCGCGATCGCGACCTGAAAAAGGTGGGACGCGACCAGGTGGCGGAGGTCCTCATCGAAAAGGCCCACGCGGCGATCGACGCGACCGACCTGAGCGAAGGACGCGATCTGCTGCACGAGGATTTCGGACTCCGCAGCATCTGCGGGTGGGTCCGGCACAAGTTCGGCATCGAACTGCAGCTCGACAGCCTGCGCGAGCTGGACCGCACGTCCACCATCGACCTGATCCAGCGCCTGGCGGAAGCGGCTTATGCGGAGAAGGAAGCCGAGTATCCCGTCATGGCGGGCCTGTACCGGTTCAGCACCCACGCGGCCGGCGGCCAGCTGCGCATCGACCGCCCACACCTGGCCGGCTGGGCCCGGGATCGCTTCGAGGTGGACATCGACCAGGATGATTTCAAGAGCAAGCAGCGGGACGAGATCCGGTCGTTGCTGATCCAGCACAGCCGTGACCTCCAGCGGCGGGCCGTCGCGGCACGGGAGGAGGTGCAGGCCCGAATCGAGCAGCTCTACGGAGCCGACACCAACGGTGCTGCGGTGGCCGCCAGCGGCGAGGACCACGCGAACCTTGCCGCCTGGCTGCGAAATGACTTGCGTTTCCCCCTGACGGCCGAGGAGCTGGCCGGCCTGAGCCGCGGCGAAATGGAGCAAAAGCTGTTCACCGCGGTGGAAGACCGCTTCTGCCCCGAAATGCGCCGGATGGAACGGGCCGTCGTCCTCCAACTGCTCGACTCCGCCTGGAAAGACCACCTGCTGGCCATGGACCACTTGCGGAGCGCCGTCGGCCTGGTCGGTTATGCCCAGGTCGACCCCAAGGTCGAATACAAGCGGGAAGGGATGAAAACGTTCGAGGCCATGTGGAAGGCGCTCGGCCAGCGCGTGACCGACTTGATTTACCGCATGGAACAGCTGGACGAGGGATTCGTCGGCTCGACCTGGGTAGAAACGTCCGCCGTGCACGAGCAGGCGCCGTCGGCCAGCGACATCGCCCGCCAGCAGCAGGAGGCGATCTCCGGCAGTCAAGCCGGAGACCAGAAGGTCGAACCGATCCGCAACCGCGGGCAGCGGGTCGGCCGCAACGACCCGTGTCCCTGCGGCAGCGGGAAGAAGTACAAGAACTGCTGTCTGCGGAATCGCGGCGCCACCCTGCCCCGGTAAAAGCGCGTGGCCAGCCGGGAAGTGACGGGAGTGCCCGTTCCGCCAGGCTGGAGCAGCGCGTTGCCAGGATCATGGCCAGGACTGGAAGCTTGACGCGCTGGCCACCACAAGTTGCCAGCGGCCATGCGTGACTGGACTTTAGCCGGCCGTGGCATCCGGCGGATGCATCCCCGCGGACGGAGCGGCAAGCGGCCCTGACGGCTCCTGCCCCGGATACCTTCCGTCGCTGGTTTCGGTCTGGTCGGAGTCGCGCGCGCCCCGCGGTTTGGTCAGCGTCCTTCAATCGCCACTCGCCGGGTCAGGGCGGCCGGCCGAGAGCCGTAACGAGCGATGTCCTGGCAGGGCCCGGCCACTGCGATGTGCGCCAGGGAAAGGAATCCCGCCGTGCGATACCTGCTGGATCTTGCCTATGCTCTGCTGCTGCTGGTCCTCTCGCCCTGGCTGCTCTACGCCATCCTCGTCCGGGGCAGGTACCGGCACGGGCTGTCCGAGAAGCTGCTGGGCCGCGTGCCGCGGCGCGGCGGGACGGGGCGTTGCATCTGGCTGCACGCCGTCAGCGTCGGGGAGGTGAACGTCCTGGCGACGCTCGTGGCACACCTCGAGCGTGAACTGCCGGATGTCGAACTGGTCGTGTCGACCACGACGCCCACGGGTCACGAGTTGGCGCGGCGACGGCTGCCCCGGCAGACGGTGTTCTTTTGCCCGCTCGATTTCAGCTGGGCCACGCGCCAAGCGCTCCGCCGCGTGCGTCCCGACCTGGTCGTGCTGATCGAACTGGAGCTCTGGCCCAACCTGGTGCTGGCCGCGAGGGAGTTCGGTGCCCGCGTGGCCCTTGTCAACGGACGACTGAGCGACCGCAGCTTCCGCGGCTACCGGCGGCTGCGCCCATTCCTGGCATTCCTCCTTCGCCGGCTGGACCTGATCGCCGTGCAGACCGAGCAATACGCGGCGCGATTCCGGCAGCTGGGTGCGCCACCCGCCACGGTGCAGGTAACTGGTTCGATCAAGTTTGACGGCGCACAAGGCGATCGCCGCAACCCGGTCACGGCGCAGCTGAGCCGCCTGGCCGGGATTGCACCGGAGGACGTCGTCTTCCTGGCCGGCAGCACGCAGGCGCCTGAGGAACAGCTGGCACTCGCGACCTTCCGCGAGTTGCGTCGTCATTTTCCGCAGTTGCGGTTGATCCTGGTGCCGCGCCATCCGGAGCGGTTCACCGACGTGGCGGCGCTGCTCGACCAGTCGGGCCTGATCTGGCAGCGGCGGAGCGAACTGGAGCAGCAGCCTCCGCGTCCCGGGGCCCGGGTGCTGCTGGTCGATACGATCGGCGAGCTGGGGGCCTGGTGGGGCACGGCCCAGATCGCCTACGTCGGTGGCAGTCTGGGACGGCGCGGCGGACAAAACATGATCGAACCGGCGGCATACGGTGCCGCCGTTTCGTTTGGACCGCGTACCGAGAACTTCCGGGATGTTGTGGCGGCCCTGCGAGCGGCCGACGCCGCGGTGGTCGTGGCGGACGGCCCCGCCCTGACAGGGTTCGTGCGCTGGTGCCTGGAGTCGCCCCAGGCAGCCGTGGCCCTCGGCCAACGAGCCCGGCAACTGGTCGCCGGTCACGCGGGAGCCGCCGGGCACACGGCGCAGCAGCTGACGCGACTGCTTGCTGTATCGACCGACTCGCCCGGGCGCCGAACCGACGGGGGCCATGGCGCGGCGGCCGAGCCCGTCCGCGGCCGCCGCGCCATGGGAACCGCCCCTCCGCCACCCGTCCCCGGTTAGCTCCAGGAGCTTCGGCGGTCGGACGCAGCGTGCGGCGCGTACCGGCCTCGCACCCGCATCCGCCGGATCACCGAATTTGATGCCTGCCCCGGTTCGCGCCACCACGCGCATCGGTCGAACGGCCCGAACCGACGGCATCGGGGCGACTTTCGTATACTAACCCGGCTCGAACCGACGATTCCACGCGTCCGGAGGCGTCGCCTTGCGGGACGGAGTTGCTTTGCTGCGGAGTGCCGCCGTGCCGTTTCAGCTTCAAGCCCCCTTCGCCCCGTCTGGGGATCAGCCGCGGGCGATCGAATCCCTCGCCGAGGGCCTGCTGGCCGGCCGCCGCCACCAGGTCCTGATGGGGGTCACCGGTTCGGGCAAGACCTTCACCATGGCCAACGTCATCCAGCGGCTGCAGCGGCCGGCGCTGGTCATTTCCCACAACAAGACGCTGGCCGCCCAATTGTACGCGGAATTCCGCGAGTTCTTCCCGCACAACGCGGTGCACTACTTCGTCAGCTACTACGACTACTACCAGCCCGAGGCGTATATCCCACAGCGGGACATCTACATCGAGAAGGATGCCTCGATCAACTCGGAGATCGATCGCCTCCGGCTGGCCTCCACCAGTGCGCTGGTCAGCCGCCGCGATGTGATCATCGTGGCCAGCGTCTCCTGCATTTACGGCTTGGGCTCGGCCGAGGACTATCGCCGCATGATGGTGGCCTTGCAGCGCGGTCAGGAGGTGGACCGTGACGAGATGCTCCGGCGATTAGTCGACATCCAGTACGAGCGGAACGACGTGGCCTTCGAGCGGGGCAAGTTCCGCGTCCGGGGCGATTGCGTGGAGGTCTGGCCCTCGTACGAGGAGTTCGCCTTGCGGATCGAGTTCTGGGGCGACGAGGTCGAGCAGCTGTCGCTGGTGGAGCCGACCAGCGGCAGCCTGATCCGGCAGGAGGACCAGCTGTTCATCTACCCGGCCAAGCATTTCGTGATGCCGGAGGACCGCATCGCCGCGGCCGTGGAGGAGATTCGCCGGGAACTGGAGGAGCGACTGGAGCAGTTCCGCCGCGAGGGGAAGCTGCTGGAGGCTCAGCGGCTTAGCGCGCGGACCCGTTTTGACATCGAAATGCTCTCGGAGGTCGGCTACTGCCCGGGCATCGAGAATTACAGCCGACCGCTTTCGGGGCGCCCGCCCGGGTCTCCCCCCGAGACACTCTACAACTTCTTCCCCCCGGAGTTCCTCCTGTTCGTGGACGAGTCCCACGTCACCGTGCCGCAAATCCGCGCGATGTATGCGGGCGATCGCAGCCGCAAGCAGACGCTCGTGGAACACGGCTTCCGCCTGCCGTGCGCGCTCGATAACCGGCCGCTGAAGTTCGAAGAGTGGGAGCAGAAGATCCACCAGGTGATCTTCGTCTCGGCGACCCCCGGGGAGTACGAGTTGCAGCAGGCGGGCGGCGAGGTCGTGGAGCAGGTGATCCGCCCCACCGGCCTGCTCGACCCGCAGGTAGACGTCCTTCCGGCCCGCGGCCAGGTGCCCCATCTGCTGGAGGAGATTCGAGCCCGCGCGGCCGTCAGCGAACGGGTGCTGGTGACCACGCTGACCAAGCGGATGGCCGAGGACCTGGCCGGCTACCTCAGCGAGCAGGGGGTGGCCTGCAAGTGGCTGCACAGCGAACTGGACGCGTTCGAGCGCGTCGAGTTGCTGCGCGACCTGCGCGCCGGGCGATTCGAGGCCCTGGTGGGCGTCAACCTGTTGCGCGAAGGCCTCGACCTGCCCGAAGTCTCGCTGGTCGCCATCCTCGACGCCGACAAGGAAGGGTTCTTGCGGAGCGAGACCTCGCTGATCCAGACGATCGGACGCTCGGCGCGCAACGTCAACGCCCGCGTGATCCTGTACGCCGACACCGTCACGCCGTCCATGCAGCGGGCCCTGGAGGAAACGGCGCGACGACGCGCCCTGCAGGAGGAGTACAACCGCAAGCACGGGATTACGCCTGAGTCGATCCGCAAGAGCATTCGCGTTGGGATCGAGGCGGAAGTCGAATCGCACCGCGCGGCCAATGCCGCCGTGGGACGAGGCCAGGACCAGCAGTACATCACCGAGGAGTATCTCGCCGAATTAGAGACCGAAATGCTGGCGGCGGCCGAGGCCCTGGATTTCGAACGGGCCGCAGCCCTCCGCGACCGGATCCTGCAAATGCGCAACGCCCTTGGTCAACCGCGCGCGGAGCACGACACGGCCAGCTCGTCCGGAATGCGGAGCCAGCGGCGCTCAGGACCGGCGCGCGGTGGAACCGCCCGCGTGCCCCGCCCCAGAAGGCGTTGAGGCCCCCCCAGCGCGGCTGCCCGACCTGGCCGCCTACGGGTCGAGATTCAGTTCCAGGTCGGCATCGCTCGGCTCGTCCCCCGTACTCGGTCGAGCCTGGGTGCCCGCGGGGCCGGAGCCGTCCTCGTCCGCCCCCTCTCCGGTGGCGCCGGAGCCGCTCGACGTGTTGCCCGGCGCGGTGGCACCACCCGTCGGGGTCGGTTTCGCCCCGTCGTCATTGCCGCCGCAGCCGGACGTGACCAGACCCAGGCTCAGCAACACCAGCCATATCGCGAGTCTCTTCATCGCAGGCGACCTTTCCCGTGGAAGGCAGTTTTCGGTGAGTCGGCCGAGTGCGCTGCGCGTCCCCCCGACAACCCCGTGGGGGCGACGTTCACCGCGCCAGCGGCAGATTTAAAGTATAATCCCTTGCAATCGCGAATGCCCCGGCCAACGGGCGGGCGGGGGTGTTTTTCCGGCCGTGGGGAATATCTCGACTCCCCGCGGCCTCTATCGGGTGGCTGAGGCCTGGACATGGACAAACCACCCCTGCCACGGCAGGGCCGAACCCCGCCGGACAGGTCGCCCGGACTGGCCGACCAGGTCCCTTCCGGTCCGTTCCATGCGGCCCTGGTGGAACGCCATTACGCGGCAGTCTACCGCTATGCGTATCGGCTGGCGGGTTCGCCAGCGGATGCGGAAGACCTGACCCAGCAGACGTTCCTGATCGCCCTTCAGAAATTGCACCAGGTGCGGGCTCCAGAGTGCACGCTCAGCTGGTTGTGGGCCGTGCTGAGACGGTGTTACCTGAAGTCGTGCCGCAAGCGAAAACCGCATGTCGCCGCCGACCTGCAACTGGAGATGGACCGGGTGGAAGACTATGTCGAGCCCCCGGGGCCGGTCGACGCCGAGCGGTTGCAGTTGGCCCTGAATGCCCTGCCCGATGAGTTCAAGCTGGTCGTCCTGATGTTTTATTTCGAGCAGTGCTCCTACCAGGAGATCGCCGAAGAGCTCCAGGTGTCGATCGGAACGGTGATGAGCCGGCTGTCAAGGGCCAAGGCCCATCTCCGGCGCCGGTTACTACGTTCCGTTCCCGACTCGTGGCAGACCGAGGCGTCATCGCCGCGGGAGTCGCATGAGCGGTCGCCAGTTATCACCGCCCTGTGGATCGAGCCGCCGGTCACCCGCTGAGGGGAACTCACGATGGACGAGCGAGCAATGCGCGAGGCCATGGATGCCTGCCGGCCGGCCAGCGACGACCTCCAGCGACCGGAGCTGGCGGCCTTGGCCGAGGCGTTGCGGGACGACCCGCGGTTGCGCGCCGTCTACGAGCGAGTGCTGAGCCTGGATGACGTGCTGCGGGATGGCTTCCAGGCGGTTCCGCTGCCCGAGGGGCTCGCCGACCGGATCCTGGCCGCCGCTGCGCGTGCCGTCCCGGCCGACCCAGATGTCGGAGCCGACGAGATGCCGGCCCTGGCAGCTTCGTCCGCGGAGCTGTTCGCGCCGGTGTCCCAGGGGGCCAGGTTTCAGCCCGGACGGCCGCCGGTCGATGCTGGTCCGCCGCGGAAACGTCGGCCCAGTTGGCGGCGGATCACGACGGCGGTGGCAGCTGTCGCGGCTCTCCTGCTCGTGACCCTCGCGATCACCTGGCACGTGCTGACCACGCCTTGGGGCCGTGAGCAGGTCGTCCAGATGGCCAACGACTGGACGGAGGAACTCCTGGAACGGGACGGCTGGAACACAAACCTCGCCGAGGCCCCCACGCACACGTATCCCGTGCCCTCCTACGTGCTCGCCACGCCGGTCCGGTGGCAAACATATCCGACACCGCTGGATCGCCGGAGCAGCGTGTACCAGTTGGGTGCCCCATCGCGGCGTCAGGCGGTCTTGTTGTATGTGGCGCGACCCTGGGTGCGTCCGGCCGACCTCCCTGACGGGCCGCCCGAGCGGCCCCAGCAGGCCACCGGCGGCCGCTGCATCGGCGTCTGGCAGGATGAGAACATCTCGTACGTCCTGGTGGTCCATGGCGATTTGGGCCGGTACCAGCGATTGGTTCGTGTGTCCTCGACGCTGGCACGGGTCTCCCCCCAGCCGGTCCACGAATCCTGGGAACGCCCCGCGTTTCCCTTCGAGGTCGTGGCGGGCGGACCGTTCTAAGGGCGACCGTTCCCGCGGGCCGGAGCCTGCGGGCCGCAATCCTTGCCGAACCGTTACGACTGGCTTGATCGCACCTCTCTTCGGTCGCGGGCAGATGCGGCCACGCGTGCCTCGGCAGCGCCGGCGGTGGCCGGTGGCCGCCCGCCCCACGGACCGATCCGGGCTCATCGTAACCGTTCACGGACCGGGGGCTGGCTCATTTTTCGGCGGCAAGACCGCTCGGCCATCGTGCAGCGCTCCCGCCGAAAGATGTGCCTGACCCCCCTGGTGCGCGGCAGCTCGGGCGTCCACCCCGTGAACGGTTACGGCTAATCTTGCCCCAGCCATCTGGCCGAATCGATTAGTAGGGCCCGGTCCCGCGCTGAGGCGTGTCGTCACCGGGACTGTCATGAATCTTGTGGCACAGGCTTCCAGCCTGTGTGGAGACAGGGTCAAGGTTCTCTGTAACAGCAGCCCTTCGCCACGAAATTCGGTACAGCCCCGAGTCACCGATCACACCAGCTGGCTGCACCGGTTGGCTTACCGCCAGCACGGGCAACGGCTCCGGACCACTTGAACGGCCTGTACCCCGCCCAGCCCCGTTGCCACTCCCTTTCCGTCCCTTCCTCATCTCGGGAGATTCTCCCATGGTTCGAACCATGTTGGCCGCACTCATACTTGCCACGGCCGTGGCGGAACATGCCGCGGCACAACAGGCATCTCCACCGAGACGGACCGAGGACGGCCAGACCGCCGAGTTTCCCGCCGGCATCAGCATGACGCCTGAGATGTGGTTCTACCTGGAGGAGGTCCGGCGTTATGAGAACCCCAGCATGGCGGTCCGCCGCAACGCCGAAATCCGGGCCCAGCAGCGTCAGAACCGGCTGGCGGCCCTGAAATGGTTCGGCTTCTCGAACCTGCGGCCGCAGGCCAGCGCGACTCCGATGTACAGCATCTACTCGCCCGCCTGGGTGGGCAGCGTCGGCAGCCCGTACTCCTGGACCGGGTTGGCGAGCCACCCCTACGTGGTGCGCAGCGGTGACGCGGGGGCGTACGCGCCGTAAGCGTTCACAGGCCGGGGTCTGGTCCATTTTTCGGCCGACAAACTCCACCATCCCAGCACGCGCCGGCCGAAAACATGGACCTGACCCCCTGGCGCCGCCACCAACGCACAGGCCGGGGTCTGGTCCATTTTTCGGCCGACAAACTCCACCATCCCAGCACGCGCCGGCCGAAAACATGGACCTGACCCCCTGGCGCCGCCACCAACGCTCACCCGGGGTGTGAACGGTTACTACGCGCCCTGAGGGCGTGATCCGCCGGCGGCGCGACAGATCGCGCATGACGCACGAGGATCGGCGGACAGGCGATCGAGTTCTCCGGCCCGAGGCCAGCCGGCGCTGACGGCTCGCCGCGCGGCAATCTTCGTCGCTCCGCGACGACGGGCCGAGGCAGCCTCACCTTCCGACGATCAGACGAGCTTCTTGCGCACGGCCCAGACGGCAGCCTGCGTGCGGTCGGAAACACCGATCTTCTGCAGGATGTGCTGGACGTGCTCCTTGACCGTCTCGTAGCTGATGTCCAGGGCCAGCGCGATTTCCTTGTTGGTCAGGCCCAGGGCCAACTGCCGCAGGACCTCGCTCTCGCGTTGCGTCAGCGGCACCTCGATATCCGCCGACAGGCGGGGGGTCGCCAGGGCGCCGGTGACACGACGCAGCTCTTCGCGCGTCCAAAGGCTCTCACCCGCCGCCGCCTTGCGTATGGCCGCGATCACCGCGTCGCGGGACTCGCCCTTGAGGAGGTAACCGTTAGCGCCTAGCGCCACGGCGCGGGCGACATACGTGGGATTGTCAAACGCGGAGAACATCAGGACGGGCAGTTCCGGCCGGTCCAGCTTCATCCGCCCCAGGGCATTCAGTCCGTCGCCGTCCTTCATGCGAACGTCCAGCAGCAGCACCTGCGGATTGTGCTTCATGGCGAGCTTCACCGCCTGCTCGCCCGTGGTCGCCTCCGCTACGATCTGAATGTCGGTCCCCGCCAGTAGACTCTTCAACCCGCTCCTCACCACCTCGTGGTCGTCCGCGATCACAATCTTGATGGCCATGTGGCTCGACTCCCTCAAGTCTCCGCCCCCTGGGGCGCGGGGGATCGGGCGGACTGGTCGGAAAACTACGAACACCGGCGACGTGGGACGGTCCAGCCGACCTAACCGTCCGCGGCCCACGCTCGGAGCCGGTCAGTGATCTGCCGGTCTCAGCCAGGCGCACCACCTGGGCCATGAGAGCCATGCCGGGGCGCGCTACGCCCATCAGGGGGTCGCCGAGCAAGGCGGTTAACGCGGGCGCGCGATGCGGACCCGAGGATGCCGCAGGACGGTTCAGCAGATCATTCGTGTGAAAATTATCAGGTTCTACTAGCGCTCGCAATAGTAGCAGGCACGCGCACGCAGCCCACGGGACCGACTGTCTCGGGATGATCCTCCGCGGCTGCCTCCTTTCCCGGGGGGCATTTTATTGGAACGGTGCGTATTTGGCTGGTAGAATTGCCTTGACGGGCGGCACGGCATTGCGAGCGCGACCGTACAGGCGGCTTAACGCGCGACGATGTTGTCCGGGTGGGCGGGGCGTCCGCACTCAAACGACCAAGGGGGCTGTCATGTTCCAGCAATCGGTTTGCCGCATGGGGGCTGGGATTTCCCTGGCACTCGCCCTGATCCTCACTCCGCTCGCGGACGTCTGGGCGAAGGGTCCACCCGGACACGCCCGCGGATCGGGAGGTGGACCGTCGGGCCACTCGGGTGGCTCGCCGGGCCCGAGTGGGGTGTCCCGGTCGAGCGGTTTCGGCGGCCAGGGGAATCTGTCGCCTTCGGTGGACGTGCCCCGGTCGAGCAACGCGGGACGATCGTTTCGCAGCTTCTCGGCCCCGCGCATGAGGGGGGCCCAACCCAGTGACCTCCGGGCGCCCACCATCTCGCGTGAATCACCGGCCAGGGGGTGGCCCGGCTCGAGAGATGGTGACTTGCCCCACGGCCTTTCCCGGCCATCGCTGTCTACGCCGCGATCCGGTCCCTCAGGGAGTTTTCCTCGGGGCGGAACGGCCCCGTCCCGGTCTGTAGGCCCCAGCCCGATGGAACAGTTTCGATCGGGGTTTCGACCGGGCAACACGGACGTCAGTCGGGAGGCCATCCCGAGAGGCGATCGCCCCTCCAACCTGCCGTTCAACCGATCACCACAAGCGGCTAGTGGCCGGCCAACGACGTTCTCGGACGCCGATCGAGCAGTCGCCGGCGGCAGCCGATATCCCCGGCTGAACCCGCCCGTGGACGGGTCGACGGCCCTGCCGTCACACGGGACGGGCACCAGACTGTCCAACGTACTTGGCGGGGCAGCACGCGCCGCGGAAGAGGCCGGCCGGCCATCCAGTTGGACGAGGCCACGCACCGGCGACGTACCGGGCCAGGGCTTTCCACGCGATGACCGGCTCCCGCCTGGCGACCGCGTTTGGCCGCCGGATCACGAATCCTCCAGCCGGGGAAATCGCGTCGACGGAGGGGACTGGCGGAAGGACTTTTCGCGCAAGGACTACGTGCATGACGATCACGACCACAAGCATTTCCACGATGACGACGATCGCTGGTCCGGTCACGGCTGCTACTACCCCTCCTGGTACGGCGGCTACCGGCCGTTCTACTTCGGACTGTACTGGAATCCGCTGGTCGGCTTCTATCCGTCGGCCTATTACTACGACAGCGGTCTCTATGGATATGGGTACCCTGAGGTCGTGGCCTCGGAGACCTACGTAGTACCTCCGGTGACCATCGCCCAGGAACCGCTGGTCGAAGCCCAGCCCGCCGCGCCCTACGTGGCCACGGCCGACGGTCTGGGTTACCTGCGCCAGGCGGAAGATGCGTTCCGCGCCGAGCGGTATGACGACGCGATCCGCCTCCTGCAGCATGCCATGGTCGAGATGCCGCGCGAACCCGTGCTGTATGAACTCATGTCGCAGGCGTACTTCGCCGTTGGCGATTACCGCGAAGCCGCCGTTGTGCTGCAACATGGAATGGCGCTGACCAGCTCCGATCAGTGGGGCACTCTCATCAAGAACTACACGCGCTACTATCGCGGCAATACCTACGTCCAACAGATGAACCGGCTCGTGAGCTATTTGAAGGAGCAGCCCGATCAGCCGTACGCCTGGTTCCTGCGCGGCTACCATTACGGCTTCCTGGGCTACGAGGAAGCGGCCCGCCGTGACCTGGCCAAGGCGGTCGCCTTGGAAGGCCGGGACGAAATGGCTCGTGCTCTGCTTCAGCGATTTGGTGGTTCGGCCGAGGTCCCGCAGGAAAAGGCGGGAACCGCCTCCGACGCAAGCCCGCGCCCGCCCTCCAAAGCGACTCCCGACCCAGCGAAGGTTGAAGGCTCAGCGCCGGACGCAGTCGATCCGTCCGCGCCACCCACGGGTGCCGCACCGCCGACCACGGCGCCCGAGCAGACCCCGCTGCCACCGCCTCCGGAGAACGGTTCCCCGTGACCGCGCGACAGACCGGGACCCCTGGGGCTGAGCGGCGCCATGAAGGCAGTGCCTTGATGATTCCAGGGGGCTCCGCCCGCGGTCTAACCACGGCCAGGATCGACCGCCATGCATGAGGGTGAACCGGGTCGCTCAACAGATGCCCCGTGGATCGGACGCCCCGGGGCGCGACCGGGCGTGCTGCTCCTCGGCGGAGGCGATCGCCCGCTCGTCCGCGCGGCGACCAAGCGGCTGCAGCCCTTGATCACCCACCACGCCGATATCGTCCTGGCCGATCTGGAAGGCCGTGAGGACCTGTCGCGCGTGAAAGCCGATTTCGCAGTCGTGCTGGGTGGCGACGGTTCAATCCTTCGAGCAGCAAACCAGATGGGAACCGGACAGGTCCCCGTTCTCGGCGTCAATCTGGGCAAATTGGGGTTCCTGGCGGACTTGTCACCGAATGAGCTGGAGCAGGTATTTCCGAGCGTCTGCGCGGGCGATTGCCGGATCGTGGAGCACCTGATGTTGAACTGTCGCGTCCTGCGCGGCGGTCGGCTGCTTCATGAGCGCTTGGGGCTGAATGAGGCCGCCGTCCTCGGTGGGCCGCCTTATTCCATGCTCGACATCGATCTGTATGTCGACGGCGAGCTGGCGACGACCTACGGCTGCGACGGATTGATCGTCAGCACGCCGGTCGGCTCGACGGCCCACAGCCTGTCGGCCGGCGGCCCCATTCTGCGGAAGGACCTGCAGGCGCTGGTGATTTCGCCGATCAGCCCCCACACGCTGACCGTGCGTCCAGTGGTCGATTCGGCGGACCGCAGCTACGAACTGGTGGTCCATGAACCGAGCGAGGCCACGTCGGTGGTCGTGGATGGGCGCGTGCTGTGCAAGCTAGCACCGCAAGACCGGGTCTGCGTGCAACGGGCCGCTCCCAAATTCAAGCTGGTCGAAGTCAGTGGTCACAGTTATTATCGCACGCTCCGCGAGAAGCTCGGTTGGGGCGGACGCATCAAGACCACCGACCGGCGTGTGCCCGGAGTCTGACCGGGCGCTGGCACGAACTCAAGCAGGCACTATCGCAGGGAAGCAAGACGATGAGATGGATAGCAAACTGGTCGGCCGCCGTTGGGCTCTTGTGCGCAGTGGCCACTCCCCTGAGCGCCGATCCGGGTGCGACCAACGCCGCCCGTTTGGAGCAGGCCAAAGAACAGTTGACCACGCCCAAGTACCAATTGCGTTACGCGTTCCAACCTGGGCAGACACTCCGCTATCGCGTGGAGCACCTGGCCACGGTGGACACGACCATCCGAGGTACCCTCCAGACGACCAAGTCGCGTAGCGTGTCGACAAAGGCCTGGACCGTGAAGGAGCTGCGCGATGATGAAACGGTCGTCTTCACCCACCAGGTCGAGGACGTCGACATGTGGTCCCAGGTCAGCGGGCGCCAGCCGGTCCAGTACAATAGCCGCGACGGGGGCCCGGTACCTCCCGAGTACGCGGCCGTGGCCCAGTCGATCGGCGTTCCCCTGACGACGGTCACCATGGATGCGCGGGGACGGGTGGTCCAGCGTGAGGACGCCCAGCCGCACATCAACCTGGGGATTAGTGACCTGGCGCTGCCGCTGCCCGAGGGCGAGGTGCCCCTCGGCTACAGCTGGGCGACGCCGTACGATCTCCAGGTGCGGCTGAAGGATGGCCGCCTTAAGTCGATCAAGACGCGCCAGCTGTTCAAGTTGGAGCAGGTGGAAACGGGCGTGGCGACGATCTCGATCAGGACACAGGTCTTGACGCCGGTCGACGATCCGGCCGTCCGGGCGCAGCTCGTGCAGCGTCTGTCGGAAGGCGAGGTGAAGTTTGACCTGGACGCCGGTCGCGTGATTTCGCGCCGGCTGGACTGGGACGAAGCCGTGATCGGGTTCAATGGCGCCGACAGCAACATGAAGTACCTGGCGCGATTCACGGAGACGTTCGTCAGCGCAGCGGACGCGCCCGACTCGGCCGTCGAGCAGGCGTCGCTCCAGCGAAGCCCGCCCGGCCCGGCGCCCGCAGCGGTCCCCCGCCTGCCCGCTGCGGGGCAACCCGGCAGCCGACCGATGCTCCGGCGCTAAGCCGACACCTCGGCTGTCCGTTCACGCCCGGGACTCGTCCTGCCGCAGCCCCAGCGGACAGGTCCATCGTTTCGGTCAGCCCACTGCGGCTGGGTAACCGTTCACAGGCCGGGGTCTGGTCCACTTTTCGGCCGATCAACTCGACCTCGCGGATCCGCGCTGGCCCAAAACATCGACCTGCCCCCCTGGAATCAGGGAAAGTCCTCCACCGACGTAGGTGCAGCAGCTCTGGCGTCCACCCCGTGAACGTTACGTAGCAGGCACCCGTGTAGACGGCACACTCCGTGTGCCGTCGCCGGTTTGGCCGTCACCGTTTGTTTCGTCACCGACTTGGCAGCAACCGTAACCGCGCCGGGTGCCACGGGCTTGCCCGTGCTCGTCGGCCGTTCGCTGAGGTGTGGCAACGTCGCACGGGTTGGTGCGAGTGCTGGCCGTTCGCGTCGGGTGCCACAATAAGCCGTGAACCGTCGTTGATGCAAGGACGACGGTTCACGGCGTGGGGTGCCACGGGCTTGCCCGAGGAATTTTTCGGAATTGTAACTTTTTTGGGGTCAGACCCTGTTTTCGGTTTTCGCGACCGTTTCGACAATCCTGGCTGCCAAGGTTCTGCCTTGGGGAGACTGGGCGAAATGCTCTTCGGCGCGGCGGATCAGGTTGCTCACGTTGTCCGGTTGGTTCAAGCCAAACGGAGCGGCCAGGTCACAGAGCGTGGCGGTCGTGTGTCGATGAGCGAAATTGGCGGCCAGATCGCGACCTTTCGCCGTGGAACGCCGCTGTCGCCAGGCTTCGACGTCCACACGATAATGCTTCGCAACCGCCCGGATTAGGCGCTGTTCAACAATAAGTTACCGAAATCACTCATCAGCCGCCGGGCGCTAGCCCGCGGTTCATCCGCGAAAGACCGCGGGCTAGCGCCCCGCGGTTGATTCACAAAACCGGTAGGTAATTGTCGTGCAGCGCCTTAGGACCTGGAACTTCATCCCGCCTGGTCGACCGGCCTGGCAAACATGATCGGGGTGTTGGGGAGACTTGAACTTCCGTTTAATCAGTAGTTTCTGGGATTTTCGTTGCTAGCGCCGGCGTATTGAATGCGAAGTGGACGAGCCATGCGGCGAGTGCAACACACCACGCGTCCGTTGTAAACCGTAAACAGGGTCTGACCCCAGGGTCTCGTCGACCCACGTAGTGTGAACGGTGATCATGGCAAGCAAGCTTGGGCGCGGCGGGTGGGGGCCGCTTGGGGTGCTCGTAGTCGGCCTCGTCCTGGCCATCGGGCTGGCCCTGGCGGCCGACGCGCGAACCCGGTGGTTGCTCGGCAGCAGCTTCCTGCTGGGCGCCCAGGTCGCGATGCTCGCCGTGCCGCTGGGTACCGTTCTGGCGTGGTTGCTGGTCCGGAGCGACCTGCCCGGCCGCGCGATCGCCGGCGGGGTGTTGGCGGCCATGCTGTTCGTGCCCCTTTACGTGCATGTGGCGGCCTGGGATGCGGCATTCGGCATCCAGGGCTGGTTGACGCTGGCCAGTTTGCAGCCCGGCGCAGGGCCGCTCGTTTCTGGCTGGCGGGCCGCGGTCTGGATTCATGCCGTCGCCGCCGTCCCCTGGGTGGTGTTGATCGTCGGCGCCGCCTTGCGCTTGGCGCGTCCGGAACTGGACGAGCAAGCCCTCCTGGACGCCGCGCCGCTGCAGGTCGCCTGCCGCGTGACGCTGCCGACCAGTCTGCCGCTGATCGTGGGCGCCTGCTTGTGGACGGTGGTGACCGTCTTTGGCGAGATCACGATCACGGATGTGTACCAGGTACGCACCTATGCCGAGGAACTCTATACCCAGGTCGCACTGGGGGACGATCTGGGCGCGGCCCGTGCAAATCCCTGGGTGGGAACCTTCCTGGTGGCCCTGCTGGCCCTCGCGGTGTGGGTTGTGTGCCTGCCCTTGGTTCCTCGCGGCGATGCAGCCGCCACGCGTGCGCCGGTACGGTTTCCCCTGGGGGCAGCCCGCTGGCCGCTGGCCGCCCTGGTCGGCGCTCTGCTCTGCCTGCTGGCCGTCGTCCCGCTGGCAGGTCTGATCTACAAGGCCGGGGTCGTCGTCGAGCTGGACGGGGACGAGCGCCTGCGGCAGTGGTCCGCCAGGAAATGTGTCCAGCTGACCCTGGCCAGCCCCTGGCGGTTTCGGGAAGAGCTGGCGTGGACACTCGCCATCGGTCAGCTGGCGTCCCTGACAGCGGTGGCAGCCGCGATACCGCTGGCGCTGGGCGCCGTGCGCGGACGCGTCGGCGCGCTGCCGGGTTGGCTGCTCGTCACCTTGGGCCTATCCGTCCCTGGGCCGCTGCTGGCCGTTGCCGTCATTCGATTGCTCAATCGGCCCGAGGGGCCGCTGCTGATCTGGTTGTACGACCGCAGTCTGTTCGCACCCGGAATCGTGCAGCTATTTCGCACGCTGCCGGTCGCATTCTTGATTGTCTGGCACGCGCTGCGCCTGGTGCCCGCGGAAACCCTGGAGACCGCGGCCCTGGAGGGCGCGGGACCGCTGGTACGTTTGTGGAAGGTAGTCGTTCCGCAGATCACCGCCGCGCTGGCCTGCGCCTGGCTCGCGTCCCTGGCTCTTTCGATGGGCGAACTAGGGGCCAGCATCCTGACGGTTCCTCCCGGGGTGAATACCCTGGCGATCCGCATCTTCGGTCTGGTGCACTACGGTGTGGAGGATCAACTGGCAGCCCTCTCGCTGGCGGTCGCGGCCCTCTTCGCGGCCCTGGCGGGTGGGGTGTTGTGGCTGGCCTGCGTGGCCGAGGGCGGCAACCTATAATGGAGGACTGTCCGGTCGGTTGTCGCTCCTGGCGGCCGCGCGGGACCAGCACCATTGGGTCGTCCATGATTTTTCACCGCCGTCGACCGTGGGCCACCGAACCGGAGACGCCTTCCGCGCGGTCGTCGCCCCAGTGGGCATCGGCGGGGGCCGCTGGCCATCTCTGCGGCAACCGTCACGCCTCCCGGCGATCTGCCGACCAGGCCGCGTTAAGGCTGCGGCCACTGCCGGCCGGCGGAACGCCACCGTCGCTGCGCGGGCCTGCTGCCGGGCCGCGCCGCGGGATTCCCTGCATGGTCCTGCTCTGCGGCGTCCTGGCATGGCCATCCCTGCTGGCGGCGGAAGACCACGTGGTCCTGCTGCGCGACGGCCAGCGGCAACATTTGCTGGGCAAGGTCCTCGTCCAGAGCCAGGACGGAGGGCTCCTGGTGCTGGCCCGCGACGGTGTCCTGTGGGGACTGCAGCCGGAGGAGATCGTGCGTCATGACCAGGATGACCAGCCGCCGAGGTTTCTGGACCGCGCCCAACTGGCCACACAATTGCTGGGCGAGTTGCCGGCCGGGTTTCAGCCGCTCACGACCGCCAATTACCTCATCTGTTACAACACCTCGCGGGCGTATGCGGAATGGACCGGCTCCCTCTTCGAGCGGTTATTTCGGGCCTACTACAACTACTGGGACCAGCGGGGCTTGAAACTGGACCGCCCCACGCTGCCGCTGACGGCGATCGTATTCCACGACCAGGCGTCGTTCACGGCGTATGCCGGATCCGAGCTGGGTGACGCCGCCTCCTCCGTGATCGGATACTACAGCCTCCGCACCAACCGGATTCTCACGTTCGACTTGACGGGGATCGAACGGTTACGGGCGGCGGCCGCGCGCCCCACCACGGTGACGCGGATCAACCAGTTGCTCGCGCGGACCGAGGCCGAGCGAACGGTGGCCACGGTCATCCACGAGGCAACCCATCAGCTGGCCTTCAATTCGGGGCTGCACACGCGGTACGCCGATATCCCCATGTGGCTGAGCGAGGGGATTGCCATCTATTTCGAGACGCCAGATCTGACCAGTTCGCGCGGTTGGCGGGGAATCGGCCAGGTCAACCAGCTGCGGCTCGGTCAGTTCCGCGCTTACCTGCCCCGGCGGCCGGCCGACTCGCTGGTGACCCTCCTGGCTGACGATCAGCGGTTCCGCCGCGTGGCCACGGCCAACGAGGCGTATGCCGAGTCGTGGGCGCTTTGCTACTACCTGCTGCAGCGCTACCCGCGCGAGATGCTGGGCTACCTGCAGACGATGGCCGCCAAGCAGCCGCTGGACTATGCCCCACGCGACCAGCGGCTGCGGGAATTCCAGGCGGCCTTCGCTGCCGACCTGACACGGCTGGACGGCGACCTGGTGCGCGCGACGCAGCGTCTGAGCCCCTGAAGCACGATCTCCATGGGGTTGCAAGACTCCGGGAGGGCGAGGCCACTGCCGAGCCGAACCCACGTGCCACGCGCCGGCTCGGCAGGAGCCTCGCCCTCCCGGGATCGTGCCACTCCGGTTGGCTCGTCCCGCATTTCCCAGGATCACGCCAGGCTATTTGGGGGCTGAATCGTCGAGAAGCGCCGTCAGAAATTGAATTGCACGCCCCGGCGGCGAAGTTCGAGACAGAGTTGATCCGCCGAGCGATACACGACGGCATCCCAGCCAGCCCGGAGCGCGCCGGCCACGTGCTCCTCCCGGTCGTCGACGTAGAAGATGTGCGACGCAGATACGCCGGCCAGTTCGGTGGCGACCTGGTAGATCTCCGGGGCGGGCTTCAGCGCTCGCACTTCGTAGCTCAAGACACACAGGCTGAAGAGACACGGGATCACCGAATAGCGTCCGCCGCTAACGTACTGCCAATGGGCCTCGCAGGTGTTCGAGAGCAGCCCCAGGCGGTAGCGGGCCATCGCCAGCTGGACGGCGACCGCCACGCAGAAGGCGTTCATAGTGAACATGGCGCTGCCGGCCTCAAGCAGCGCATGGAAATCGGGACGCGTCCCTGTCCGCTGGCAGAATTCGTCATAGAAAGCGCGGCTGGAGAGTTCCCCACGCTCGTACCGCTCCTCCAGGCCCTCCTCAAACAAGACCTTCCGCACCTGCTCGGGCGGCACCCCCGCCACGTGTCCCATCTGGCGGCAGGCCACCTGGTTGTCGAATTTCAGCAGGACATTCCCCAGGTCGAAGTAGATGAACTGCGGCGTGCGGAGGTTCATGGTCCGAATCGTCTTCCCGAACGCGGTGGCCGGGCATCGGTCAGGGGCGGTGGGCCGAACTGTCGGCCGATCGTCAGCGGATGGTTTGCACGACGCGCTCGCCTCGCGCCGCGCGACGCTGACGCGGAAGTTATAGTGCGCCCCTGCGGCAACATCCAGGTGGCTGGCGGGAGCGCCAGGCGGCAGGCGACCAAGGCGCGTGAGGCCCGAGGGTCGCCAGCATCTCTCGGTCATAACGCCGGCACAGGACGACTTGATTCTGGCAGGACGGGTGCCTCGCCCTCCCAAGGTCGTGCAACTTCCACTAGACTAAGGCGCTGCACGACAATTACCTACCGGTTTTGTGGATCAGCCGCGGGGCGCTAGCCCGCGGTCTTTCGCGGATGAACCGCGGGCTAGCGCCCGGC
>Ga0209398_1000358_pt1 | contig 29170 bp, 28 predicted proteins | sample AshMeaBigSpring_FD_184125 | JGI IMG/M metagenome (GOLD analysis project Ga0209398, IMG submission 184125) | Groundwater microbial communities from Big Spring, Nevada to study Microbial Dark Matter (Phase II) - Ash Meadows Big Spring (SPAdes)... | ecosystem: Environmental > Aquatic > Deep...
CGTCCACCGGCCTTGAAACGTTCGACCCAGCGGGCAACGATCTTGGCCGAGACACCATAGGCATGGGCCGCTTGCGTTCTGGACGCGCGACCCTCGATGACGGCGAGAGCCATTTCTTCTCGACGCAACGGCGTCAGTCGGGCATTCTTATGAATGTTCATTCGGAGCGATCCTGAAAAACTGAGGTGTGATAACTCCAGTCTCCTCGATCTGCTTCGAATGGACAACCTATGGAAAGCTCACAGCTAGAGCGTTTTCGACAAAGATCGAGTCACCTGAAACGCTCTACTCTCACGTTTTGATGCAATTCCGAGCGCGAACCGGTATCCACTTCGCTTGAAAATGCGCTAGATGAAAAGCTAAGCCTGCCCAAAGGAGCCTTGTTTGTCCGCGCGGAACCTGATTGATGCCATGCCGATGCCGGTGATCGAGCTTGATCGCCAGAACCGCATCCTCTCCACCAATTCCGCCGCCGAGCAGCTGTTCGGCATGGGGCGCGAGCGGCTGCGTGAGCGGTTCATCCAGCATCTCTTGCCGCAAGGCTCGCCGCTCGTGGCGCTGCTGGAACAGGTGCGGGCGCGCGAGGGGTCGATCATGGAATATGGCATCGATTTATCCTCAAGCCGCGCCAATAAGGGCGAACATGTCGCCGATATCTACGCCGCGCCCCTCATTGACAGCGATGGCGGCGTTGTTCTGGTGGTGCAGCCGCGCGCGATGGTCGATAAAATGAACCGGCAATTGACGCATCGCGACGCCGTGCGCTCCGTCAGCGCCATGGCTTCCATGCTGGCGCATGAGATCAAGAACCCGCTTTCCGGCATCCGTGGCGCGGCGCAACTCATCGAGCATTCCTTGCCCGAGGCGGAAAAGCCGCTTTCCACCCTCATCCGCTCCGAGGTGGATCGGATCGTCCGGCTGGTCGAGCGGTTCGAGATGTTCTCCGATGGCCGCCCCGTGCCGATGGCGCCGGTGAATATCCATGAAATCCTCGATCACGTGATGCGGCTTGCCGAAAACGGCTTTGCCAGAACCATTGCCTTCCGCACGGATTTCGACCCCTCCCTGCCGCTCATTGCGGGAAACCGCGATAGATTGGTGCAATCCTTCCTCAATCTGGTAAAAAACGCCGCCGAAGCCATTGGCGAAGCTGAAGAAAACGGGCGCATCACCCTCACCACGGCGTTCCGGCCCGGCGTTTCGGTGCATATCCCCACCAGCGGCAAAAGGGTCGCTTTGCCGTTCGAGGTGTGCGTGATGGATAATGGCCCCGGCATCCCCGATCATCTCCTCCCGCATCTCTTTGAACCCTTCGTCACCAGCAAGGCGAGCGGAACTGGCCTCGGTCTTGCTTTGGTCGCCAAGGTGATCAGCGATCATGGCGGCGTCATCGAATGTGAAAGAGTGAAAAACCAGACGGTGTTTCGTGTTCTCCTGCCGCTCCATCCTGCGCGGTTCACGGGGTAGGGGTTGCTTCGCTTCGGTTAAAAACAAGGAATTTATTATAATGTCAGGCTTGATCCTTGTAGCGGATGATGATCTTGCGATCCGCACGGTGGTGAGCCAGGCGCTCATCCGCGCGGGCTATGAGGTGCGCGCCACCGGCAGCGCGCATGTCATCTCGCGCTGGGTCGAGGCGGGGGAGGGCGATCTCGTCGTGACTGACGTCGTGATGCCGGATGAGAATATTTTCGAGCTTCTCCCGCGCATGAAAAAGGCGCGGCCGCTTCTCCCCATCGTGGTGATGAGCGCGCAGAACACCTTCATGACGGCGATCAGGGCTTCCGAGCGCGGGGCTTACGAATATCTCCCCAAGCCGTTTGATCTTGACCAGCTCGTGCGCATCGTCGGGCGCGCTTTGGCGGGCAGCCAGCGCGAAACCATCGCGCCGGTGGTGGAGGCTGCGGCAAAAACCATCGTCGAGGATATTCCGCTGGTTGGTCGCTCCGCCGCGATGCAGGACGTTTACCGCGTGCTCGCGCGGCTGATGAACACCGACCTCACCGTGCTGATCACGGGGGAGAGCGGCACCGGGAAAGAGCTGGTCGCGCGCGCGCTCCATGATTTCGGGCGCAGGCGCAAGGGGCCGTTTGTTGCGATCAATATGGCGGCTATTCCGCGTGATCTGATCGAGAGCGAGCTTTTCGGCCATGAGAAAGGCGCGTTCACCGGCGCGAACCAGCGCTCCACCGGGCGGTTCGAGCAGGCGGAAGGCGGCACATTGTTCCTTGACGAGATCGGCGATATGCCGATGGAGGCGCAAACCCGGCTTTTGCGTGTGCTCCAGCAGGGCGAATATATGATGGTGGGCGGGCGCACGCCCATCAAAACCGATGTGCGCATCGTGACCGCGACGAACAAGGATCTCGTGACCCTGATCGAGAAGGGGCTGTTCCGCGAGGACTTGTATTACCGCCTCTCGGTTGTGCCGATCCGGTTGCCACCCTTGAGAGAGCGGCTGGGCGATGTGCCCGATTTGGTGCGGCATTTTCTCAAAGAGGCTGAAAAAGAGGGTTTGCCGCGCAAAACCGTTGATCAGGCGGGCCTGGAGCGCCTCAAACGCCATGATTGGCCGGGCAATATCCGCGAGCTTGAAAATCTCGTGCGCCGCCTCGCCGCGCTGCACCCGGATGACACTATCGGGCTTGGGGCGATTGAAAGCGAACTCGCGGTTGTGCGCCGCGCCGCGCCGCGCGTGCTTGAGGTCAAATCCGCCGAACCGGCCCCCGCGAGCGGGGAGAGTATCGAGGCATTCCTCCGCGCCTATCTCAAGACGCATTTTGCCTCCTTCGGTGATGATCTGCCGCCGCCCGGCCTTTATGACCGGCTGCTGGTGGAATTCGAGCGACCGCTTGTTGCCGCAGCCCTTGCCGCCACCAATGGCAACCAGGTGCGCGCGGCTGATCTTCTGGGCCTGAACCGCAACACCCTGCGCAAGAAGATCAAGGAACTCGGCATCAGAATGACAAGCGCGGTGGGTTAGAGCATGCTGCGCAAAAGCATGCCCCCGCGAAAACGGGGATGGGCACCGGTTAATCACTAAAAATGCCATAAAACAAAAAGAGAAAGCGGGCGATCTGATACCGATGGCCTTGGATGCTGACGCACAAGGCCATTGGAGGGAACGAAACTATCTTGTTTTCATCAAGGGATAAGATATTTTCGTGACGAATGTCAAAAAGTCATTTTCTTGTGCCCTTTGGTATGATTCAGTCAGATCGGAAACCGCTCCGAGCAGGAACAGCCAGAATATCCTGATGCCCGGTCATCAGCTCTGCACCGGTTAGGCGCGCGGCGGTTTTGCGGAATGTGAGCCATTCCATCAAGGCGGTTTCAGGCACCAGCCGGGTTTCGCGCACGGCATTGGCGATGCCGTCGAGCAATTCGAGCACCAGCGCCTCTTCCGCCGCGCGCAATAACCACGGGCTGTCAGCGCTTTCAACTTCATAGCCAACCGCGCGCAAGCTCCGCGCAAGGCAGGCGGCGGCCTCCGGCCCGGCGGCGATGCCAAAGCCCTTGTCGCTTTTCTGGTGAGTTGCAAAAGCCTTGACCACCGCTTCATCCAGCGCATGGGGCGGTGAAAACCCGTCCTTCCCGTCATAGGTGAGAACGGTGTAAAACAGCGCCTTGCTGGATGATAGCGCCCCGGCGAAGCGCGCCATCCATTCCGGCGAGATGAGGTCGAACAAGGCCGAGGCGGTGACAAGATCAGGGTTTGCAGCCAGAACCGCCTCCAGCTCCGCGTTCAGATCCGCGATGCGGAAGCGAACGCCGATGGTTTTGTCACCCTTGACGAGCACGAGCTGGCCGCCAATGGCCTTGGCGTCATCCGCCCAATGCTTCAGGGCTTTTGCTGCCGCTTCCAGCAGGGCGGGGTCATAATCAACCAGGGTCCATTCCTGCTGAGGCCCGAACAAAGGCGCGCTCGCCCGGAGGTTGGAACCGGTGCCGCAGCCAAGGTCGATCACGCGCAGCGGTGTTTTATCGCGAAGCTTTGCCGCCAGCTTCCGCGCCAGCGCACCATTACGCGCGCGATGGTCGGCACCCTCGCGCAAGGCGAGCCAGGTCGAGGAAAAGCCCATCATATCTTATCTTTCTTGTGCAACGAAAGGGAGGAGAGCATTGGCAATGATTTTGGCCGTATCCTCCCAGCCCGGCAGGCTTTGCCCGGCCTTGAAGGCAGCTTCGCCAAGCGTTTTGCGCAAATCGGGGTCGGCCATCGCGCGCTCAAGGGCAAGGCGCAGGGCGTCACTGTCACCGGGCGGCACTTTCAGCCCCGCGCCATCGGGCACGGTGTTGCTCGCCGCCCCGCCGGTGGTGGTGACGATGGGGAGGCCGCGCTGCATCGCCTCGGCGAGAACCATGCCATAGCCTTCAAACAAGGAGGCCATGACGAAGAGATCAGCCCCTTCGTAAAGCGCATCAAGATCACGCTCGCGCACCGCGCCCAGAAGGGTGATCCGGTCATCAAGCCCATGCGCGGCGATCTGGTTGCGCAGGGCGGTGACGGTATCGAGCCCATAAGCCGCCCCCGCGATATCAAGCTGCCAGTTCTGCTTTTTCAGCCCGGAAAGCGCCTCGATGAGAACGCCATAGCCCTTGCGCGGCACCACGGAACCAATGGCGAGAAGCTTCAGAACACGGCCATCCGAGCCTTTGGCGCGCGGCTTTTTCTCGGTGCCCGGTTCTGCCACCGTGATGTTTTCCGGCGCGACGCCAAAATCCCCGACGAGGATTTTCCCCGTCAAACCGGAAGTGACGATGACATGCTTCGCCAGCGCCAAGGCTTTTTGTTCGGAAGCGTGAAGGTCGATCGCCCGTTCGGGTGAAATCCCGTTTTCCAGCGCCAGAGGGTGGTGGCAGAGCGCGATGACGGGGCGGTTGAAGCCCAGGATCATCGCTTCGGGCATCGCGCCATAGGCGAGCCCGTCGATCATCAAAACGCAATCCTCGGGCAGGGCGTTGATGATGGCGCTGGTATCGGCAAGGTCATCCGCGCTGGCATTGGGGTAATTCCCCGGCAGGGCGACATGGATCATGGGGATGCCATGGCCCGGCATGCGCCGGATCACCGCGCGGTCATAGCCGTAACCGCCGGTGGGGAGCGAAAGATCACCCGGAATGAGAAACGCGACATTGCGCATGGGGGTCAAACTTTGCCCTCGAAGCTCGCGCGGGCAAGGTCGGTTTCGTGCAGGGTGACACGGATTTTTGAAAGCCCCTTGCCATCTTCGCCGAGCGCACCGGTTCTGGCGGCCTCCAGCATGGCATCAAAGATGTATCTGCACAGGAATTCGGTGGTGGTGAGAACACCCCTGAACTGCGGCAGAACGTCAAGATTCTGGTATTTCAGCGGCTTCAGCACTGCGGCCAAGGTATCAAGCGCCGCCCCGATATCCACCACCACGTTTTGTTTTGTCATGCTCTCGCGGAAAAACGCCACATCCACCACAAAGGTCGCGCCATGCATGTTCTGCGCCGGGCCAAAAAACGGATCGGGCAGCGAATGGCCGATCATGATACGATCACGGACTTCAACGGAAAACATGGGCAGGATTGTCCTTTTTCAACAGGTTTCAATAGGTTACCAACGTCACCAGCCCCTCCGCATCCCCCGCGAGAAGCCGGGGAATGGCAGGGGCCAGAGCGTGAAAGCCGATGCGCTCGGTGATGAGCGCGTCGAGCCTCGCATCGCGCAATAGGCGGAACGCTGCCTGAAGGCGCGATGAATAAACCCAGCCGCGCGCCGCATGGCCGGGCGACACCGTGCCGACCTGCGAGGAGATGAGCCGCACCCGCCCCGCATGGAAATGCCCGCCAAGCGGCACCGGAACCGGCTTGTCGCCATACCAGGAGAGTTCGACGACAACCCCCTCATTCCCTGCCGCATTGATCGCCGTTGCAAGCCCTGCCGGGTTGGCGGAAGTGTGGAACACGATATCCGCGCCCTTCGGTGCATCTTCCGGCAGGGCGAAGGCTGCGCCAAATGCATGGGCGATGCCGGCCCGCGCCGGGTTGATATCCACCAGCGTCACATCCGTGCCGGGAAAGCGCGCGCCAAGATAGGTGATGAGGAGGCCGACAACGCCGCCGCCCACCACGACGATTTTATCGGCCGCGCTCATCCCCGAATCCCAGATGGCGTTGAGCGCGGTTTCCATATTCGCGGCAAGAACCGCGCGGTCATCCGGCACATCATCCGGCAGAAGGTTGAGCATGCTCACGGGAGCGTTGAACTGGTCCTGATGCGGGTGGAGCACGAAAACCCGTTTATTCAACCATTCTTCCGGCCCCGCGCTCACCCGCGCCACAGCGCAATAGCCATATTTCACCGGGAAGGGAAAATCCCCCCCCTGCATCGGGCAGCGCATGCGCGCCTTCTCCCCCTCGGGCACGAGGCCGGAGGCGATCAGCCGTTCCGTGCCACGGGAGAGCGCGCTCGCCTGCATCACGAGCCGCGCTTCATCCGGGCCGGGGGCGGGGAGGGGGTCGGTGCGCCGCTCGGCGCGCATGGGGGCGATATACCAGAGCGCGGAGGCGAGATCAGACGAGGGCACGGAATTTTTTGTCATCAACCGGCTCCGGTTTGCTTTCGTTCAGATTGAGGACGCGATAGAGGGTGCGCAATTGTTTTTTCCACGCGCTAGAGCATGCTGCGATAAAAGCCTGTCCCCGCGAAGGCGGGGATGGATACCGGTTTATCGCAAAAAAGCATGCGAAAAGAAGATGGTGAGAACAGGATGCGATTCCGTGTGAACGCATCCTGCTCTCAGCGCTCTTGCTTTTCCACGCGCAGGGTTTTGACGCAAGCCCGTCTTTCTCGCACGGGTTTTCTGTCCTGCTCACGTTTACAACAGAAGGCGCAACCATGGTTTCGGACGTTTCCCCCATCCCGCTCACGCCAACCGGCACACAAAGCACCGAGGTTCTGGCCTTGCGCCGCCTCATCGTGGTGGGGCTCAATATCCTGCTTTATGTGGGGCTGGCGCTTTGGGGTGCCTTCATTCTGGGTGCGGGTGGCTGGAGCCTCGTTGATATCCTGCTTTATGCCTGTTTCCTGCTCGGAACGCCCTGGGCGGTGCTCGGCTTCTGGAATTCGGTGATCGGGCTTGCCTTGCTCCATGGGGGCAGGATGTTCGGCGGCAAGGATGCGGTTCATGCAGTGGCACCCCTCGCCATCCTCGCGGAGCCAAACGCGCCCGTGACACTGAAAACCGCGATTTTCATGACATTGCGCAATGAAGACCCCGCCCGCGCCTTCCACCGCTTCAAACTGGTGAAAGCGGCGGTGGATGAAACCGGCTTTGGTGCTCAATTCGGCTATTTCCTGCTCTCGGACACCAATGATGCGGATGTCGCGGCCTTGGAGGAAGCGGCTTTCAAAGCGTGGAAAGCCGAAGCAGGCGAGGGCGCGGCGCTTACCTATCGTCGCCGCACGGATAATGCCGGGTTCAAGGCCGGGAATGTCCGGGATTTTCTCGAAAACTGGGGCGCCGCCTACGACCTCATGCTCCCGCTCGACGCGGACAGCCTGATGGATGGCGAGACCATCCTGAAACATGTGCGCATCATGCAGGCGAACCCGAAGCTCGGCATTTTGCAAAGCTTGGTCGTCGGCATGCCGTCGAAAAGCGCCTTCGCGCGGATTTTCCAGTTCGGCATGCGGCAGGGCATGCGCAGCTATACTATGGGGCAAGCCTGGTGGGTGGGGGATTGCGGCCCCTTCTGGGGTCATAACGCGCTGGTGCGCATCGCCCCGTTCCGTGATGACTGCGCCCTGCCGGTTCTGCCCGGCCCGCCCCCCTTTGGCGGGCATATCCTCAGCCATGATCAGGTGGAAGCCACCTTCATGCGCCGCGCGGGCTATGAGGTGCGCGTGATGCCGGAGGAATGCGGCTCATGGGAGGAAAACCCGCCCACGCTTTTCGAGTTCATGAAGCGCAACACCCGCTGGTGCCAGGGCAATCTGCAATATGTCAAACTGCTCGGCACGAAGGGGCTTTTTCCGGTGAGCCGGTTCCAGCTCGTCTGGGCGATCCTGATGTTCCTCGGCATCCCCGCCTGGACCTTGATGCTCCCGCTCGCGGCGCTCAAACCCTTTGATGGCGAAGATATGGCGCTTTTTCCCGCTGCTTCCGCGCTCACGCTTTATCTCGGCTTCACATTGATGAACCTGATGCCGAAACTGGCTGGCCTCGCGGATATTCTCCTCACGAAAGGTGCAACCAAACGCTATGGCGGCACCTTCAAATTCCTGTTCGCGGGCATCACGGAAATCCTCTTCGCCTGGGTGCTTGGCGCGGCGGATACGTTCAAGACCACGGTTTTCATGCTCGGGCTGCTTTTGGGCAAATCCATCACCTGGGGCGGGCAGGCGCGCGATGCGCATGGCGTTCTCTGGGGTGATGCCGCGCGCCTTCTCTGGCCGCAAACCCTGTTCGGTGTTCTCGTTCTGGGGGTGATGGCCGCAACTTCGCTTGAATTTGCGGCGTGGTCGCTCCCGCTCACCATCGGCTTCGTGCTTGCCATTCCCTTCGCGGTGTATTCGGCGGAACCCGCTTTCGGCGCATGGCTCGCGAAACGCGGGCTTTACGCCATCCCTGAAGAGATCGAGAACCCCGCTATCATCACAAAAGTGCTCGCTGGCCCCAACGCGCCGACCGGGGAGGCGTGAATGGCTCTCCCTCAAACCGACATCGCCAACCTCACCACGCGCTGGCCGCGCCTTGCCCGCTCCTTCAGCGTTTATTACGGCGATGCGCCGCGTGATGACGCGATGGACGCGCTTTATCGCACATTGCTGCCGCAAGGCGGGCTTGCGTTCGACATCGGCGCGCATGTGGGCGACAGGATCGGCGCCTTCCGCCGTTGCGGCGCGCGCGTTCTCGCGCTGGAACCGCAGCCCGATTGCGCCGCCGCCATCCGCGCGATTTACGCGAGTGATGAGAACGTCACGCTGCTGGAAGCCGCCTGCGGGCCGGAACCCGGCAGCCTCACCTTGCAGGTCAATTCGCAAAACCCGACCGTCACCACCGCTTCGCCGGATTTCGTGAAGGCGGCATCCGGTGCTCAAGGCTGGGAGGGGCAGGTCTGGGATGGCAGCATCACCGTGCCCGTGACAACGCTTGATACCTTGATCAACACGCATGGCGTGCCGGATTTCGTGAAAATCGACGTTGAAGGCTTTGAGGCCGACGTTCTCGCTGGGCTGACGCACGCTTTGCCGAAGCTCTCCTTCGAGTTCACCACCATCCAGAAGGATGTGGCGCGGGCCTGCCTTGACCGCATCGATGCCCTCGGGCGCTATCAGTTCAACATCGCGTTGGGGGAGAGCCAGCGGTTCACCTTCGATGCCCCCATCACCCGCGCGACCATGGCGGCGCATCTTGCAGCCTTGCCGCATGACGCCAATTCGGGCGATATCTATGCCTTCGCGGGTTGAAATGAAACAGTGTGTCACGGCGCTCCTCGCGCTTTTTCTCCAGTTTTCTGTCTTTTTTCCCTTGTCCGCTTTGGCCCAGACCGGAGGTTCCATGATTCCCGCCCCCCCGAAAGACGAGTTGAGCGTTAAAGTCCAGAACCTCTCCGAACCCGAGGTCTGCGCGGAAAAGGACAATATCGACATCCGCTTCATGAACCCGGAGATCCGCCGCTTCAAAATTCAGGCCATCCAGCCGAATTACATCGGCATGCTGCGCGAGGATCGCTATCTCCCGGATTGGGCGGCCTGCGACATGACGGGCGACCCGGTTTTCCAGTCCGGCACCCCGCGCATGGTGACGATTTATGAAACCCCCTCGCTCTGGGTGGTGGGGCATGTCTTCCCCGGCTTCTGGCGGCCCGCGACGGTTCCGGTGAAAATCGGCGAGCGGGTGGAGGAGGGGCTGCACCTCATTCAGGTCTGGATGCGGGTGAATGAACGCGCCGAAGAGGTGCTGGTGGTTTACCCGCCCGATGGCTATTGGCGCGCCCGGCCCCTGCCGCCCAAACACCTGGGCTGGACGGCCTATGGCTCTTCCTTCATGGTTGGCCCGGTGACGCAGGAGGGGCGGCCTGTGGTCGCTTTGAAGGAAATCCGCTTCGACCCTGAGACGAAAACCTTCACCTTCCCCTTCCGTGATGGCGGGGCGGGGGAATTGCGCCTCGTCCATCTCGATATCGACCGCATGGTGCTGGAAGCAAAACTTTCAGGGAACCTTCCCAAAAACACCCCCTTCGCCGCCTTGCGTTCCATGTATATCACCGAAACCAACAATGATGTTGCGCGCATCGCCTGGCGCGAGAAGGACAAACCCCGCTGGGGCGAAGCGCATGTGCTTGATTACCCCGGCGGTGAGGCCACCGAATTCTGGGCCGGGCGGCATGTCGCCTCGCGCCATAATACCTCCGCGCCCGATATGGTATTCTCGCGCTTCGAGAAGGGCGGGAAATGACGGGGGCTTGGCTGTTTCTAGAGCATTTTCCGATCAAGTGGTTGCCGGTTGATCGAAGAAAATGCGATAAAAAGAAGAAGATAGAGCGGCCGCCCTGATTCAATCAGGTCGGAAACCGCTCTAGAGCAATTCCAGCGAAAGTGGGCACCGGTTTCGCGTCCGGAATTGCGTAAAAACTTGAGAGTAGAGCGTATTTTTGATTCCGTCAAAAACACGCTCTATTCTCAGAACAACCCTTTCGCGTGTGAAAACACCTCCCGGAACCATTCGGATGAGACGACGAGATAACCGGGTGCGAAAAAGGTAACGATCCAGCCGAACGCGCCAGTGATATTCGCAAGCATGAAGGGGGCAGGGGGCATATGCGTCAGCCCGCTCACCACCGGCACGAGAACGCGCAAGGGGCCGGAAAAATGGCCGATCACCACGCCGAAAACGCCCCAGCGGCGCGAGAAATCCTTCGCCTTCTCCATCATCTCCGGCGCCTTGCTGAACGGCCAGAGGGTGAGAATGCGCTCCTGCATCATGGCGCTGACGAGATACATCAGCGAAAACCCGAGCGAAGCGCCAAGCCCACCCGCGATCAAGGATGGCATGAGGGGCACACCGCTCGCCGCCAGCAATCCGCCCACCCCGAAGAGCAGGAAGGTGGAGGGGATGAAGAACGAAACGACGATGATGGTTTCCCCCATCGCCATGAAAAACACCACCAAAGGCGCATAGGCCTGGTTGGCCTTCACGAAGGCGATGACGGTATCCGGATCAAACGCAAAAGCCATGAACGCATGAACTCCTTCACCATCAGGAGCTATGCGATCCATCGCGCGGCGTAAAGTGGCCCTTGAGCATTTTCAAGCGAAGTGGATGCCGGTTCGCGTGAAGAACCGCAGGTCCGCGAAGCGAAACTGCGATAAAATAAAGAAAAGGAGCATTTTCAAGCGATGCATGCCCCCGGACGTGATCCGGATGCATGCATCGTCATAATATGCACCAGAAGCGTTTCAAAATCCGATGCGGGCGGAAACCGTGCCGCGATGCTGGCTTCGTCCATCAGCCGAGGCGGCACCACGATACTCCGCCGTAACCGGAACATTGGCAACAAGCCCGCTCAACCCAAGACCGAAGGTGAAGCCCGGGCTTTCCATACGTTTGATGGTATTTGCAAAATCCGAACCGGGACTATCCGCCACAAAGCCCTTCTGCGCGCCATTCGATTGGCCAAAATAGGCCTCATAACCCATGATGACATGCCCGGAGAGGCTTTGCGAAAGAGCCATTTCCGCCTTGATATCTGCTGCCGCCACGATGGTTGAAACGCTGCGGCTGGAATAGGCGAGGGGGGCAATAGCCCCCGTTTCCTCGAAGGCATCCGTGCTGGCATAAAGAACCCCGCCTTTGATGCTCGGGGTAAGGGTGAGGGCTCCAAACGTGAAGTGATGCCCTGTCTCGATAATGGCGCTCGCGCCCCGGCCAAGGGCACTGGCTGTGTTGACGAGGTCACCGATCATCATGCCACGCTTGAATTCATTGCTGCGGTTGATGCTTGCTCCAAGCCCGGCCTGCACAAAACTCCCGCCATTGGTCCAGCGCGCCATCACATCAGCGGCAAAGGAGGTCGGCTGGTAGGAGAGTGTATTGCCGTAAGCCGTATTGCTTTTGGCTTCACCCGTCTGGGCTGCAAGCGCGAAACCGAGGCTGATTTCTGATGTCGCATGGTGGAGAACGCCGAATTCAAGCCCGGCCATGCCATAAGTGTAGCCGGGCAGGTTCCCGCGTGAACCGCTGCTGGTCTGATCACCGATAACCGAGACATAGATGTCGGTTTTGCCAGCCACCGGCTTGTAGTTCCGCATGCGTTCAAGTGCGCGGTAGCTGAAGGAGCGCCGATTGGCAAGACCAACCTCGCTCAGGGAGGCGGCAGAGAGCGCCCGATCCTGCGCGTTGAGATAATTATTGGCCGCCGCTGCAATAATCAGATGCCCCGCTGCGGTTGGATGAACTTCGTCAAAATAGGCATAACCCTCGCAGGAGGTGAGGCCGACGCAGGATTGCGTGACATTCGTGAAACCGAACGCGGTAGGATTGGCAAGAATGGCCTGATTGAGCGCGGCGATATTCACCTGCAGGATGCGCGCATCTGGGTTGGCGGCGGCAACCTTCGCCAGCTCTGCCTTCAGAATAGCATTATACGTGCTTGTCGTGTAACTTGCCAGAGGGGCGGCGGCTGTCGTGTTGAACTGCGGCAGGCCGCCGAAATCCGGCAGGTTGAGCACGAGAATGGTGCGCGCGCCGCCCGCAGCAAGCTGGCCGACCTGGGTTGCAACATTGGTGGCGGCTGTTACGGCCACAGCGCCCATGGCCGCAACATTCTGATTGGCCGTAACGCTGATCGCCTGGAAAATATCATTCGCACCCGCCCAGAGGGTCACCACATCGGTGGGGGCAAAGGTGCCGCCTTCGGCAAAAAACCGGTTGATCTGCGCTGATGTGCCGGGTGGAGATGCAACGGTCGTATCCGTGCGCGCACCACCAAAGGCAAAATTCAGATTGCCGGATGTTACACCGACCGCCCAGCCCGCCTGCGGCCCGGCAATATTCTCGATCCAGACCGGGCCGTTGGAGAAGCGACCATCATAATAGGGTGGTGATGGAGGCTGAGTTCCGCCAGTAGCGGCATAAAGATTGCCGTTATCCGACAAACTGTCGCCGAACGTCACATAGCGCGTTTGCGCCTCTGCCGCGCTGGCACAAAACGCCAGAACCAGAAGGCTCACGCCCGGTTTCATTGCCCGCCTGATCATTCTGACCCTCCCCGATACGACTGTTGAACAGTTCTTATGTGAACAGTTCCGTATCAAGCCTTCAGCGTCAATATGACAGGCACATGCAAGCCGGATTTTAGCCAGATGAGGCAGAAAAAACCATGAAAAGCGCAGAAATGTTGTATAAATAGCACAAATTGCAGGCTCCCTATTGCCCGGCCGCCTTCATCCGCGTGTTGCACGCGCTCCAGAATTGCGGCCATTTCTGCCCGGCCGGGATTTGCCCGGCGGCCCTTTTCTGCTTCCACTCCGCGCCGCAGGCTTTCTGGCGCTCACGCGAGGCAAGAAGCCCGGCGGAGGGCGCAGCTTTGGGAGCGCTGGCAGCGGGCGTTTCGGGTGCGGCGGGGGCAGCCTTAGGCACGGCAGCGGGCGCTGCCGGGCGCAGCGGATTGGCGGCTGGCGCCGTCTGCGCCAGAACCGGAACAGCCGCGAGGCTGAGAAAAGCGGCGAGGGATAGAAGCGGAACCGTTTTCATTCCAATCTCCTTTCATGAAACACGCGCCAAGTTTGCGGCCCGCACGACAAAAAGGAAAGCCCTCTTCGTCTCTGCTCGGGCCGTTTTGCATCACGGGATGATGAAGCTGTGCAAGGCGAAAAAAGCGTTTAAAGAAGAGAGCATCACCCGCAACCCGGACGGAGCACCCCATGCAACCGATCGACCTTTACACCTGGCCCACCCCGAATGGCTGGAAAATCTCCATCATGCTGGAGGAATGCGCGCTGCCTTACGCGGTTCACCTCATCGATATTTCAAAAGGCGAGCAATTCGCACCGCATTTTCTCAGCATCGCGCCGAACAATAAAATCCCCGCGATTGTCGATCACGACACCTCTGGGGGCGAACCCATTTCCGTGTTCGAGAGCGGGGCCATCCTGCAATATCTCGGGCGGAAAACCGGCAAATTCTACCCGCAGAACGAGCGTTTGCGCACCGAGGTTGACCAATGGCTGTTCTGGCAGATGGGCGGGCTTGGCCCCATGGCCGGGCAGACGCATCATTTCCGCATCTATGCGCCGGAAAAAATCGAATACGCCATCAACCGCTACACCAATGAAACGCGCCGCCTTTACGGCGTGCTCAACCAGCGCCTCAAGGATCGGGAATTCATCGCCGGTGATTATTCCATCGCCGATATGGCGTGTCTCGGCTGGGCCAAGCTCTGGGAACGGCAGGGGCAGGATATCGCCGAGTTCCCGCATATGAAACGCTGGCTCGATGCCCTGCTCGCGCGCCCTGCCGTGCAGCGCGGGCTCGCCGTGGGCGCGGAAAAGCGCGACCCTTCCGGCCAGCGCATGAAAGACCCCAAGGTGCAGGAAATCCTGTTCGGCAACAAAATTGCGCAATAGGCAGTTGATGGATGGCCGGGTATGCCCGGCCATTGTTTTATGGAACATAAAGCGGTATCGAGGGCTCAATTCACCTTCGACCAGTTGACGCTGCGGCAGATAAGCCCGCCCAGCGCGCAGCCCGCCGTGGTGAGGCGGTCGCCGGAGAGCGTCATCTTGCCGGAATAGGTTTTGCCATCTTCCGGGTTGAAGGCTTTTCCGGCCCATTTATCCTCTCCATCCGCCTTCATGTCATAAAAAACCTTTTGGCCAAGCTTTGCCGGGCCGCTTTCATCCTTCAGCCAGATGATGGTGCCGCAATAGGCATCGCCGCATTTGGCGATCCTGACGCGGGAGGCACCGCTCTCCCGCAGCCATGTGCCGGAGGGGTCTCCCGCCAGTGCGGCCGCCAGCATCATGCCCATTGCCGCGCCAGAAGCGAGAGCAACCCGTGCTGCGCGCTGAAAGACCGTTCCTGTCATGGCTTTCTCCCCCTGGAGCATTGTGTGATCAAGTGGATACCGGTTGGCCGGAAGCACCGTAGGACCGCGTCAGCGAACCTGCGATACAAAAAAAGAGAGCGGTTGCTCTCGTTCACTCAGATTGGAAACCACCCTGAACCTGTAAACAGTTCACAGGTGAACCAACGAAATGTCAATCGGGAAATGCGTTATTCCAAAGGCCCCGGATGCTGACGCATGAGGCCTTAGAGCATTTTCCGATCAAGTGGTTGCCGGTTGATCGAAGAAAATGCAATAAAAACAAGAAGATAGAGCGGCCGACCTGATTCAATCAGGTCGGAAACCGCCCGAGAAGAGCCCGAATGGATCAAATACCACCAATGGCTTGATCAATGCAGGACAGAATACCAAAGAGTCGCTGTCAGTGACCTTTGATATGAGGCGCTTCTGGCTCTTTTGCCGCCATGGTTTCAGGAAGCTTCTGGTAATTATAAATTCTTTGCAGGTTCCCATTGAAATATAAGGATAATTCGTATTTTCAGGCTTTCTTCTTTCTAAATTGACGATACGATATTCATGGCATCCATAAAGCGTTAGGCAGTTTTTTTCAGAATATTTTGCGTTTTTTGCTGCACATTCTCATTATCAGTGGCACGAAATCTTCAAAAGGGTTGCTGCTGTCAAGTATAAAAGAAATAAACAGGAGCATGATATGGGTAAGATTTCAGATTTTTCGGGTTTTTGCGAGCCGGAAACAAATTTCTTCACATTGGGTGTCAATTATGCTTGCGGGCGCTCGGTTGTGACGGATCTCGTCGAGGCACATAAATGGTTCAACATCGCCGCCTTGCGCGGGGATGGTGAGGCGGCGCGGCGGCGGGCGGAACTCGCGGCGGAAATGAGCGCAGGCGAGATCGCGGCTGCCCAGCGCCGCGCCCGCGAATGGCTGAGCGTGCATTGACATCGACGCGGTGCCGCGATCAAGCGTACGGCACCATCCTTCCCGTGTTCAATGCATTGCTTGCTTGCGTCTTGCGCCCTGCTCGGGCATAGAGCGGCTTCCGGTGGTTTTCGAATCTCCGGTGCGGAGACGTGGCCGAGAGGCTGAAGGCACTCGTTTGCTAAATGAGCATACCTCGAAAGGGGTATCATGGGTTCGAATCCCATCGTCTCCGCCACTTCAGTCCCTGAATGGGCACTGAGCTTACGCCACTTTTTCCGGTAAACGCCTGAAGCAACCGGGTCTTCGATCCCATGATCCTGACTTCGCCCTCTGCGACCTAGAGCAATTCCAGCGAAAGCTGGTCCCCGCGAAGGCGGGGATGGGAACCGGTTTCGCGTCCGGAATTGCGTCAAAACAAGAAGATAGAGCGTTTCAGGTGACTCAATCTTCGATGGAAACGCGCTAGATTACTATTTTATTTCATCAAAACCAAACGTGCTCTAGCGGCCGTAGATCTGGCGGACTGTCCCGGCCTCATCCTCATTGATGACCAATGTCCGGCTTCTATCACCTGCCTTGTCATAGCCAAGGGGAACGGCGGCCCCCCATCCACATGCTGCGGGCCTTCGAGGCCGCGATCTTGTCGCGGATGCGCTCGCCGGTCACCTCGCGCTCGAACTGGGCAAAGGAGAGCAACGCATTGAGCGTCAGCCGGCCCATGCTGCTGGTGGTGTTGAACACCTGTGTTACCGAGACGAAACTAGAGCATTTTCAAGCGAAGTGGATACCGGTTCGCGTGAAGAAAATGCGATAAAACAAGAAGATAGAGCGTTTCTGGTGACTCGATCTTTGTCGAAAACGCTCTAACCTGATGGCGGTCGAAAAATTCTACTATCCGGGCAAAATCCGCTCGCTGTCAAGCCCACCGAGCTGCGTAGCCTGAATCCGCCGGCCGAGCATCAGGCGCAGCAGATCAACCGAGCGGAGTTTCGGGGACGGGCCGAAACGGTCTGCCCAGACTTTCTTCAGCCCTTCCAGATCCAGCCCCTCGAGGGTCGCAACCTCTGCTTCCATATCCAGCTTTTGCGCGGCGCGGGCCATGCCTCAAGCCTCTGGGCTGTTGGTACGGTAGACCGACACGCCGCTTTCACGGCGGGAGCGTTCGAGCCGGTGTCCCTTCCGGCGCAGGCCGGTGAGGGCGGCGCGCGTCGTGTGCGGCAATCAGCCTGTGGTCTCAACTATTTCTTCAAGGCTCGCGCCTTCCGGACGCTGCATCAGGAGGATGATATTGGCCGATTTGGTGGCCCTTTTCAGGTGTTGCGGGCAGTATTGCGGGCGCCGCAACCGCATCAGTGTTTTCGGGGAAAGTCTTCGTGCGGGACATCATGGAGGTCCTTCAGGGTCAGGACGGCGGACATCCTCCATCACTGCCCCGAGCTCCGGGCCGGAATCACCGGCGGGGCGGAGCCCGGCAGCTACGCCGCGCGCTGCTTTCCGTTGCTCCACCAATATCGGGGACAGGCATTGTCAGAGCTTTCGTGTGTTCGGGCGCGGGCAAAGCGCCCGAACACGAACCGAAGCCCCGGACATCAATGATCGGGGAGTGCCCCGGTTCCCGAACCGCAGGCGAAATTACCAAAACGGATTTCGGCTGCAGGGTGAAGCCATCAAAGGCAAGAATACTCGGTGGGCGTCATTGATTTCAGCAAAGCTCCTTTATAGCGGTCATTTCCGATGAATTGACAATCAATGGAGGCGGGAAATTTTTCCCAAGAAGTGGGCGGCAGTTTCGGATAGGGTTGCATCAATGCCCGAGTCGGAACCAATTTTGCTCCAATATCATTCTTCCCATCTTGGATTTCGATGTCAGCTTCCCGACCCTACCTCAACAAGACAATCATCGACCTTGAGAAGATCTATGTCACCGCACATGGAGATCTCGACGCGCTCGTGCTGCTCGATGCGGAGCTGAAGCATCGCTCGGTCCCTCGTGCGGTGGCGCTGGCTGCCAAAGTCGCCGCCGATATTGCTATTCTGCGTGTCGGATCAAAAGAACGACAGGGCAGTCTTTTCCCGGTTTCGCAGCAATTTCATACAATCGGCGGATCGCAGCCCGCTTCCCGACAGCCTCCCCTGTCAGCAGGTCGGCCGTCGAAGGCAAGTCCACCCGCCACAACGACAACATCGCTGCACCCGGCTAGGGGCAAACACGCCAACGGAAAGCAAAGGCAGGGGGCGATCTCTGTGCCGTCGTTGATGTCCGAGTCGGCGGCTCGCCCTGGCCAGAAGGCATCGTCGGCAAATGATCCCGCCGCCATCATCAGCGCGTGGATCGCGATGGAGGCGCTTTCGCCTCAAACCTACAAGCGACCGGAGAGCCTTGCCGCCGACGACAAACGCCGCATAGCATCGCTCTCCGCAGACATGCCTTGGACACTGGGTGAGAAATCCCGGCCGCATCACCGTCTGTTTTACGAAGTTGTGCTTGGCGCTATCGATATGAACCCGGCAGGCAAGGCGCTGGTGGCGGTCTTCGGGCCCAGCGAAGAGCGCGAGCGACCGGATGGTCAAAAAGCCGCGATCGCGAGCATCATTGTCGATTCGAGAGGCGTTCCTTTGGAAGAAGGCGGCATCGGTGTCTCCAGCTTCGCCTGGGCGCTTCCAAAAGCGATCAGCAAGGAGCTCGCTTCGTTGAGCCGATGGCCTGACGTAGAACCAAATGCTGTGGAAGGTTTGTCGCAAATCATCCGGCGCGTCGACAATAACGAGAGGCCGATTCCGCTCGACGCTGAGACTATCGATGCCGCGCACCAATGGCTCGTTCAATCCTTCGGGCTGAACCCGGAGCATGTCGAAAAGCCGAGCTTCGCCATCCGCATCTTCCATCATTTCAAGGCACAGGGCGATCCCGAGCCGCAGCTTCTCAATTCCTTTTTCCTGAACGATCTTTCGCGCGCCCTTGATCTTGTCACCGCGAACAAGGCGCCAGCGGCGCTAAAGGCCTATCTGGGCATCACCAAGCCGACAGCCACAGTTGATCTCCTGCATGACTTTACGCGTCTGGAAGAGGCGGTCGCGCCCAAGCAGTTTCCGCTATCGCGGTGGCCCATGGGCTCGGATCGGTCGCTGGTCCTTCTCCAGCAAGCGGCCGTGAACCTCGCGCGTCAGGAGCTTCAGTCCGAAGGCGTATTCGCGGTCAATGGACCGCCCGGAACCGGAAAGTCCACGCTTCTGCGCGATATGGTGGCAGATCTTGTCACGCGCCGCGCTCAAGTCATGGCTTCCTTTCAAAACCCTGCGGAGGCTTTCTCGGCATCCGGTCACAGGGTGAAGGCAGGTGCCGACTTCTGGCACCTTTATCGGCTTGACCCGCGCCTCAAGGGGTTCGAGATTCTGGTGGCCTCTTCGAATAACAAGGCGGTTGAAAACGTCAGTCGCGAATTGCCTGGCTTGGAGGCTATAGCTCGACCCGGGCTCACCTATTTCAAGAGCATCAGTGATCGTCTGTTCAATCCACCGAGTAGCGACGTTGCGGAGAAGGATGAGGCGAGCGAACCTTTGAAGACCTGGGGGCTGATCGCCGCAGTTCTGGGGAATCGCGCCAACATCAACCGGTTCCGCCAAAGTTTCTGGTGGGATGAAGATTTTGGCATGCGCCTCTATCTCAAAGCGGCCAAAGGCGACGACATCCGGATCGAGATCAAGGATGCGGAAACGGGCAAGGTGACGGGCTACCGAACTCCGAAGATCCTCGATGCTGAAAAGCCGCCCGCTGGCGAAGGCATGGCAGGAAAGGCTTGGTCTGCGGCTGTCCGGCGCTTCCGAACGGTCGAGAGCCGGGTCGCCGCGGCGATCAAAGCCCGTGAGCAAGTGCGCGATCAGCTCCAATCCATTCCTTCCAGACGCAGGAATGTGCTCGCTCTCAGGAAAGACATTGCTCAGGCCGAGGTTGCAACCGGCGCCGCTGAGACAGCGTCGAACCAAGCAAATTTGCTCCTGCAAACGGCAATAGCCACCTTCCAGTCCGCCCTAGGGGACATGAAACAACATCTCACCTTGCGCCCGGGCTTTCTCGCGCGTCTGTTCGGTTCGAAAGTTGCCCGAGACTGGAAGATGCGCGCTGTAGCGCTCGCGGCAGTGCTCAAGTCCAGCGAGACCACGCGAAATGCGGCCCGGACCGAGGCGGGAGCATGTGATCGCCGTCTGTCTGATAGCGTCAGGGTATTGGGGCAACTGAGGGAAGAGCTGTTGTACGCCGAGCGGAACCTCAGGGATGCCGAGGCGGCGATCGCAAGCTGGCGCAACATCCTCGGTGCCCGCTTCCTGGATGCGGATTTTGAAACATGGACCCATCAGAGGCGCCAGACGCTTGTGCCTTGGCTAGATGCTGAAATCCATACGCTGCGCGAGGATCTCTTCGCTGCAGCGCTGGATCTGCACCGCGCCTTTATTGGCGCTTCTGCACAACGCTTGCTTCACAACCTCTCGGCCTTGTTCGATCTTTCGAAAGACGCTGGCACAGATGATCCCCAAAAGAAGGCCTTGCTCCCTGATTTGTGGTCGACCCTCTTTCTGATCGTGCCGGTGGTTTCAACAACCTTCGCATCGGTTGAGCGCATGCTTGGAAAGCTCGGGCCGGAGAGCATCGGTTGGCTGCTGGTAGATGAAGCGGGGCAGGCGCTGCCGCAGGCCGCTGTCGGTGCGATGATGCGCTCGAAACGCGCCATGATTGTCGGCGATCCTATTCAGATCCCGCCGGTGGTGACACTGCCGAAGGATCTCGTCGAGGAAATCTCACGGTTCTTTCAGGTTGCCGCAGACGATTGGGCTGCGACGACAGCATCCGCCCAAACGCTGGCCGACACCGCCTCCCGTTTCCAGAGCGCTTTTTCAGGGGAAGCGGGCGAGAGACGTGTCGGAGCGCCGCTGCTCGTGCACCGACGCTGCGAAGAGCCTATGTTCAGCATTGCAAACACCATCGCCTATGACGGCATGATGGTCAGTCAGGTGACGCAAACCGATGGCGGCCAGATCCGGGCGGTTTTGGGGCCATCGCGCTGGATCGATGTCGAGGGCGAGGCCTCATCGAAATGGTGCGCCCTCGAGGGCGAGAAAGTCGTGGAATTGTTGAGGCTTCTGGCCGAGCGAGGCATCAGCAAACCCGATGTCTTCATCGTGACGCCCTTCCGTGTGATCGCGAATGAGATGCGCAGCCGCCTGCGGCGCGAGGTCGCGCTCTTTCGTTCTCTTGCTCTCGACCCTGAGCGGTGGGTTTTTGATAATGTCGGTACCGTTCACACAGTTCAGGGGCGGGAGGCGGATACGGTCATCTTTGTGCTCGGTGCGCCCAAGCCTGCACAAGGTGGTGCAAGGAAATGGGCAGGCACGCCACCGAACCTCACGAATGTCGCCGTCTCTCGCGCGAAGCGCAATCTGTATGTCATTGGCTCTCGCTCGGCTTGGTGCAGCGCGGGAAGCTTCAGCGTTCTGGCCTATGAACTACGATCAACACCCGAAAATTAGGGGCTGACATAGATAGCTGATAAAGGTTATATTTGTCAGATAGATAGGACGAGGCGCTGGCAGCCGGTTGACCCGGCATGGGCTAGAGCGTTTCCGGCGAAGTGGATACCGGTTCGCGTGAAGAAAATGCGATAAAACAAGAAGATAGAGCGTCTCAGGTGATTCAATCTTCGCTGGAATTGCTCTAGCGATTGGCGACCCTACCATTGGCTGGGCTGCCGCCGCGCTTGCGGCAACCGAGGCGTTTGACGACCCCGATTTCGGCATGGAGAACCGCACGCCCGTTCTCATGCTGCTCGCGGGGCAGGACAAGGTTGTGAATTCTCAGGCAGCGGAAAGCCTTGCGCAACGTTTGCGCGCCGCAAGCGCGATCACCATTCCGCACGCGCAGCACGAATTGCTGATCGAGCGTGATGCCCTCCGCGCGCAGGTCTGGGCAGCGTTCGACGCCTTCATGACGCCGGGGGATGTTACCCCGCCCTCTGCATCAACCGATTGAGAATAAGCCCTTCAAGCGCGCCAAAGTCGGCATCTCCCCGGCGGCGCGGCCGCGGCAGGTCAACCGCCTGATCCAGCGCGACGATGCCATCCTCGATCAGCAGGATCCGGTCTGCCAGCGTGACAGCTTCGGCGACATCATGCGTTACCATCAAGGCGGTGAGGCCCTGTTCCTGCCAGACGCTTTCCAGAAAAGCCTGCATGTCGATGCGGGTCAAAGCGTCAAGCGCGCCCAAAGGCTCATCAAGCGCCAGAACGCCCGGTCCGCTCACAAGCGCACGGGCAAGGGCGACGCGCTGCTTCTGGCCGCCGGAGAGAACCGAGGGCCATTCACCCGCCCGATCTTCCAGCCCCACAGCAGCCAGAGCCAGCCGCGCGGCGGCCTGTCGGCTTGCGGCATCTCCCGCCTCGCCAAGCCCGAGGGTGACGTTATCGAGAATGCTGGCCCAGGGCAAAAGGCGTGGCTCCTGAAACATCACCCGCACATCTCCCGCCTCACGCGCCCGCGCCGGGCTGCCAAACAGGATACGCCCCGAATCAGGCGTTTCCAGCCCGGCCAGCAGGCGCAGAAACGTACTCTTGCCGCAGCCGCTCTTGCCGATGATGACAACGAAGGCCCCCGGCGCGATATTCAGCGAGAGCCGGGAGAGCACAGTTTTTTCATCATAGGCCTTGGCGATGCCCTCGATGCTCACGGCAAGTCCGCCCTGTGCCTTGCTCGCAAACAGAAGAGCCTCGGCATTTGCATGCCGCGAATCCGCCTCTGCTGCATCAAGGGCGGCAAGGCACAGGCTTTCGGCGATATGATCCATCGCTCAGACTTTCTGGAAGGCCGGGTGCCAACGCAGCAGCCGCCGTTCGAAAAACCGGGCGATGCTGTCCGCGCTTTTGCCGAGCAGCGCGTAAATCACGATGGCGAGGACAACCACATCCACCAGCATGAATTCGCGTGCATGCATCGCCATGTAGCCGATGCCGGATGTCGCGGCGATGGTTTCCGAAACGATCAGCGTCAGCCACATGATGCCGAGCGCATAGCGCAAGCCGACAAAAATCGAAGGCAAGGCACCGGGCAGGATAACGCGCGTGAACAGGCTCCAGCGATTGAGCCCGTAGGAGCGGGCCATTTCGAGAAGGTGCGGGTCAACCGTGCGCACACCGTGAAAGGTGTTGATGTAAATCGGGAAAAACACCCCGAATGAAGTGAGGAACAGCTTGGCCCCTTCATCAATCCCGAACCAGAGGATGACGAGCGGGATCAGCGCAAGATTGGGGATGTTGCGCACCATCTGCAAGGTGGAATCCGTGAGCCGTTCCGCGCCCTTCGATAACCCGTTCATCAGGCCGAAGACGAAGGCAATGCTCCCTCCCAGCAAAAGCCCCGAGATCGCGCGCCGGAAGCTGACGGCGATATGCCCCGGCAATTCGCCGCTCAAGGTCAGGCGCATGCCGGAGGCCAGCACGGCGGTTGGTGCAGGCAGAAAGGTTTCCGCGATCAGCCCCAGCGAGGAGCCAAGCTGCCAGAGTGCGAGAATGATGAAGGGCACCAGAAAGGGCGTGAGGCGGCTTGAAAGATCAAACTTCCCAAGCGAAAACCGCAGCAAAGGCAGGCGGCGCGGCACTGAAAGGCTCTCGACAAGCTTGCTCATCTCACCCTCCCGCCGCGACGCGGAACCCGGTGCCGCTGACACCGAATTCACCAACCGGGGTGAGGTGGCTCTTTTTGGGTGCCACGCCGATGCCAAGCTCGGGGAAGAGCAATTCAGCAACGTTATACGCTTCCTCAAGATGCGGATATCCCGAGGCGATAACGGTTTCGATGCCGAGCGCCTGATATTCGCGCAGCCGGGCTGCCACCGTTTTTGCATCCCCAACCAAGGCCGTGCCTGCACCGCCGCGCACCAGCCCGACACCGGCCCAGAGATTGGGTGCGATGACGAGCTTGTCACGCTGCCCGCTGCCATGCAGCGCGCTCATGCGCTTCTGGCCGACGGAATCGGATTCATGCGCAAATTTGGCCTGCGCCGCTGCGATGGCTTCATCGGAGAGATTGGCGATCAACCGGTCAGCGGCGGCCCAGGCTTCATCCTCGGTTTCCCGCACGATGAGGTGAATGCGGAGGCCGAATTTCACTTCGCGCCCCTTGACCTTGGCGCGCTTACGCACAGCGCTGAGCTTTTCATCCACCTGATCGAGCGGTTCACCCCAGGTGAGGTAAGTATCGACATAGCCCGCTGCAACATCGAGCGCGGGGTCGGAGGAGCCGCCGAACCAGATGGGCGGGCGCGGCTTCTGCACCGGCGGAAAGCCCAGGGAGGCGCCTTTGACCGTGATATGTTTGCCGGAAAAATCCACCGTCTTGCCTTCAAGCAGCGGGCCATAGACGCTCAGAAACTCCGCCGTATGGTCATAGCGCTCGTCATGGGGCAGAAAAATACCGTCACCCGCGAGTTCCGTTCCATTGCCGCCGGTGACGATATTCACCAGCGCCCGGCCTTTCGAGATACGGTCGAGCGCCGCAAATTGCCGCGCCGCGAAGGTGGGGCTGGAGACACCGGGCCGCAGCGCCACAAGAAAGCGCAGGCGCTTGGTGACGGTTGCCAGCGCGGTGGCATAGGTGAAGGGATCATCGCAGTTTTTGCCGGTGGGGAGCAAAACGCCGCCAAAGCCGAGCCTGTCTGCTGCCTGCGCGATTTCCTTGAGATAGTCGAAATCCGCCGGGCGATGCCCTTGTTCAGTGCCAAGATAGCGCCCGTCGCCGCTCACGGGGATGAACCAGAAAAGATCAAGCGGGTTTTTGCTCGTCATGACAATCTCCTTTGAAAACGCCAATCAGGCGCTTGGTTTCCACGCCCAGACAATGTCGCGCACGTTGATCGGCTTGGGGATGAGCCCGAGGCGATGGAAGCGGTCCGCAACGGCCTGCTGATCAGCCACGACCTTCTCACTCAGCGGCACGAAGAAAAACTCCGAGCGCGCAACCGTGCGTTTTTGCGCGGCAAATTCCACGCCCGTCACCTGCGAGAAGAGCAAGGCCGCTTCGTCGCGGTTTTTATCTGTCCATGCCGAAGCGCGCGCCAGTTCCTCGTTGATGGCACCCACCACATCCGGGTATTTCGTGGTGAAATCCTTGTTGGCGAGAAAGAACGTATTCTGCGCCGAGGCCGCCGGGCTGATGGGGAGGCGACGGGCGTTGCGGTTGAGTTCCGCGAGCGCAAGGAACGGATCCCAGATCGTCCAGGCATCGATAGCGCCGCGCTGGAAGGCCGCGGCGGCATCAGCGGGGGCAAGGTAGCTCGGCTCGATATCATTGAAGGTCAGCCCGACGCTTTCCAGCGCCGCGATCGTCAGGTTATGCGCGCTCGAAGCCTTGGCGATGCCGATTTTCCTGCCCTTGAGATCCTGCAGGGTTTTGATCGGCGAATCCTGCGGCACCACAATGCCCTGTCCATCACCGCGCGCGGGAAGCGCTGCGACATAAAGCAGGTTGGCGCGCGCGGCTTGCGCGAAAATCGGCGGGCTGTCACCGGTCGTACCGTAATCGATTGCGCCGGTATTGAGCGCTTCGAGCAAGGGCGGGCCGAAGGTGAATTCGACATATTTGACGCTTGCGCCAATCGCCTTGAAGCGCTTTTCCAGCAATTCCTGCGCTTTGGCGACCAGCAAAACGCCATTTTTCTGGTAGCCGATACGGATTTCCTTCGGCGGTTCGACCTTTGATTGTGCAAAGGCGCTTTTGACGGGCAATGCGCTTGCTGCAAGCGCGGCCAGAACCTGACGTTTATTAAGCATGGATGTCTCCTTCAAACAAAAACTTCATTCTGCGGCGAGCGTGCGGGCAGGCTCGAAGCGGTCATATTGACCACGCCAATAGGAGAGCACGGCCCCATGCCCTTCCGTGAGAACGCCTTCCACCGTGCCGATGATGATGGCATGCGAATGCCTCTCGATGATCTCCTCGACCGAGCAGTCAATCGCCGCCAGAGCGTTCCTGAGCAGCGAAGCGCCGGTTTTCAGCACCGTCCAGCTTGCGCCGGAATAGCGTGCCTCACCTTTCACACCGCCAATGCCGGCAAAGCGGTTCGCGGTTTCAAGCTGGTTTGATGTGAGGATATTCACGCCAAAAACGCCACTCTCGCGCAAAACCTCGAAGGATGAGGAGGTGCGGTTGACGAGCACGATGACGCGCGGCGGATCAAGCGAAAGCGAGGACACCGAGGTGGCCGTAAAGCCCGTGCGCTGCGGCTCCAGCCCCGTGGTGATGACACTGACGCCGCTGGCAAGTTGGCGCATGGCATCGCGCAGGCCCGACTTGTTTTTCACGAGCGTTTCGTTTCTCGCCAAGGCCTCATGAATATCCGCCGCCGTCACCATCAACGCCTCCGTTTCATCCAGCGATGCTCCGCCGTTATTTCGTTCGGTATAACGGAAAACAGAGTTGGGTTCGTTTGTGAAATATGAATTTCAGCAAAGCATATTCAAAATAGCGCAGACGGCATTTGCGGAATATTTTCTTTATTGAGGCGTAAATCAGCCCTTTAATCGTGGCGGCTTGAATTTACATGTGAATTCGCCCAGCCTTGATTCGTTCGATAGAACAGACGAAATGCATGAGGTGTGCCGCTGAAACATCCGCGCTTCATGCAAAAATGCGGGCCGCGAGAATATTCGCTGTGCAAGGGCAAGCTCCCGCGAAAAAACCTGTCTATTATTTGAAAAAATGAGAAAAATAATTTTTTCAAGCTTGTGATTAAATAAGAGAAGAGAACATTTTTCTGAAAGGCCGTGTCTTGCTCTTCCTTCATTACCAGATCATCTCGTTGCCTTCTTGTGTGCAGCCATGAATTTTCAGCAATTGCGCATTATCCGCGAAGCCGTGCGGCGGGATTTCAACCTCACCGAGGTTGCGAGCGTTCTGGCGACCTCACAATCGGGCGTTTCCAAACACATCCGCGATATCGAGGATGAGTTGGGCGCGGAGATTTTTCTCCGGCGCGGCAAGCGCCTGCTGGGGCTGACCAAAGCGGGGCAGACTATCATGGGCTATGTGGAAACCATCCTTACCGATGCAGGCAATATCAAGCGCCTTGCCGAGGAGTTGCGCGCAGCGGATCAGGGCGCGCTGGCGCTTGCAACCACGCATACACAGGCACGCTATGCCTTGCCGTCGGTTATTTCAGGCTTTCGCAAGGCTTTTCCGCAGGTGCGGCTGGCGTTGCATCAAACCAGCCCGACGGAAATCACCAGCATGCTGCTGGACGGAAGGGCCGATATCGGGATTGCCACCGAAGCTCTGGCGCTGCACCCGGATCTTGTCACCTTCCCCTATTACACGTGGCACCATGCGGTTGTGGTGGCAAAGGGACACCCGCTGGAGGGGCATGCCCAGCCGCTGAGCTTGCAGGATATCGCGGCTTACCCCATCATCACCTATCATGCGGGGTTTACCGGTCGCCCGATGATTGACCGCACCTTCGAGGCCGCCGGGATCAAGCCGGATATCGTGATGGCGGCGATGGATGCGGATGTCATCAAGGCCTATGTCGGGCTTGGGCTCGGCATCGGGCTTCTTGCCGCCATGTCGGTTGATGCCGCGCGCGAAACCGGGTTGAGCCTTTTGCGCGCGGATCATCTTTTTGCCGAAAACACGTCTTATATTGCGTTGCGGCGCGGGCGGTTCCAGCGCGGTTTTGCCTGTCGCTTTATCGCGTTATGCAGGCCGGATTTGAGTGAGGCGCATATTCGCAAGAGCGTGCAGCCGCCTTCATGAAACTCCCTGCATCGCCAGCATGAGCTTGCCGCAATGGGCGCTTTGTTCCATGCGCTCACGCGCGGCGCGGGTTTCGCTCAAGGGGTAAACCCGCTCAATTTTCGGGCCGGCAGCGTCAGAGGAAAATCGGCTTTCCGGAAACGGGGCTTTGGGGTAGGTTGGCATATGACAAGCACGCGCCCTTTCGATATTTCAAAACCTCGCCCGAGATTATCCGCCTGGCTGTGATGATGTATGTCCGCTACCCTCTGTCGCTGCGGAATGTGGAGGATCTGCTGCACGAACGCGGGATCGATATCACTCATGAGACAGTGCGGTTCTGGTGGAACCGGTTCGGGACGATTTTCGCCGCCGAAATCCGCAGGAGCCGAGTTCAGGCGATGCGGGCATTCAGGCATCGGCGCTGGCATCTCGACGAGGTTTTCGTGAAATCACATAGCAATACGGAACGGATTGCGTTCCGCAATCCTATGGGCCTGAAGCACTATCTCTGGCGGGCTGTTGACCACGAGGGTGAGGTGCTCGAAAGCTTCGTTACAAAGCGGCGCGACAAGAAGGCTGCGTTGACCCGAAGGGCCGCGTAGCGAATTTCCTCAGGAAATCGTTGAAGCGCCATGGATCAGGTCGATCAGATCGTCACAGATCGGCTTGCTTCATACGGCGCCGCGTTGAAGGCCCTGAACGCCATCGACAAACGGCAGGTCGGCCGCTGGCTGAACAATCGCGCCGAGAATTCGCTTTGCGGACCTTCGGTTCACACCAGCCATTCCGACGACGGGAACGAGCGATGCTTGGGTTCAGGCAGATGCGAAGTCTGCAGAAATTCGCCGCGGTTCACGGCTCGATCCACAACCAATTCGCTTCGCGGCCCTTCGGGTCAACCAGGAACGCACCCTCATCAGCCGACAGACTTTCAAGGATCTCCTCACCGCCGCTCTCTCCGAGTGGCGCCAGCCTTGCGCAGCCTGATCCATGCCGGGGTATGGCGCTTTCCCGAGACTGTTTTGATTTGTCTGACAGCACCGCCATTTCAGTCCCTGATTGGGCACTGAGTTTACGCCGCTATTCCCTGTAAGCGCCTGAAGCAGCCTAGAGCGTTTTCCGATCAAGTGGATACCGGTTGATCGAAAGAAAATGCGATAAAACAAAAAGATAGTGCGGTCGACCTGATTCAATCAGGTCGGAACCCGCTCTAGTCTTCGATCCCATGATCCGAACCTCGCCGTCCGCGACCTCGACACGCTGGGCGAGAGCGCGGAGATGGTCACGGCGGTAGCCGCCGCCTTCGAGCCGGATGCGCTGGCGCGCGGTTTTGGCAAACGTTCGGATCATCTGCGGTGTGATGGCCTTGGAGCCAGAACTGTCGAGCATGGCCTGGGCGCGCTCGGCGTCGA
>Ga0209398_1000359_pt1 | contig 29163 bp, 29 predicted proteins | sample AshMeaBigSpring_FD_184125 | JGI IMG/M metagenome (GOLD analysis project Ga0209398, IMG submission 184125) | Groundwater microbial communities from Big Spring, Nevada to study Microbial Dark Matter (Phase II) - Ash Meadows Big Spring (SPAdes)... | ecosystem: Environmental > Aquatic > Deep...
AACGGCTGCCTATCAAAACCGACCTATTTACGATGCAGGGGGCAAACTAACGGACCACAAGGGGGCAGCATTATTACAAATGCAAGTTTTTTTCAACTAACCCTGCCTTTCTCCCATTCTATCACCACAAGTAGCTTCTTATGCAGCACCCATCCTCCAACATTTCCAATATTGAACAAATATTGCACCATTTAAAACACTATTTGCCTGCACAAGCTCCTTTGAAAGATTTTGTGCACCACAATACCCTGCATGCATTTCAACAAGAATCATTTCACGAAGCGTTGAACAATGCAAGCAGCATTTTTGGCTACAAAACCTACCTATCACTTGACGAATTTAGAGGCTATTACACCACCAAGCGCATCCAGGAACAGGCGTTAATACAAGCAATTGAACGTACAAAAAGCACAATACCCACACAAGAATGGTTACATAGGCTGTTGGAAAAAAAATATCCTAGCAAACCTAAAGAGCGTATTGGCCGTTTACGAAGTTTGTGGAAAGATGTTTATTCTATCGATTTGGATGCGTTGGTACACCCTATTTTATTCAGGCTTAGTTGTAGTTATTTAGATCAAGGTATTGCCATCTGGAATTTTCCGGTAAAACAAAAAGGGTTATTGGCATCTGTACAAGAAATGGAAAGAAACAGCTTTAGTAGCTTTTTTAAAACAAAGCAAGTAAAGCAACTATTACTGAACAACCAATGCGCAATTGCTGATTTACTCAAAAAAATTGTTGGTACCAACGAAGCTTTGTACGAGCAATATTTATTCGATCAACACTTTGCACATCAGGGTTGGTCGGGCATGGTATCTGCTATTGAAGACAATCCATCTACCTTGCTTGACAGTAAAGCAATCACTTTCCACGATTTGGTTACCATTGAATTGTTGTTGGAATTAGATGCTTTATATTACAAGTTACAAGATAAGTGGCAACCACTAGACCAAAGCATCACCAACACCCAAATACCCGAACCACTATTTGCACCGGTACCTACCACAGAATACCATGAGGTAATGCGTATTTGGCAAGAAGCTTTTGAATGGACCTACTACGATCAGGTGTTAGCAGGTATACAACAAGAAACTTTTTCGGCCAAGCCCGTAACCACAAAATCGTTCCAAGCACTTTTTTGTATAGATGATAGAGAATGTTCACTCCGGCGGTATTTGGAGCAAACCGATTCGCTTTGCGAAACATTTGCTACCCCAGGTTTTTTTGGCGTAGAATTTTACTTTAAACCCGATGAAGGACATTTTTACACCAAACTCTGTCCGGCACCGGTAACGCCAAAATACTTGGTGAAGGAAGAAAATACACATAAAAAACGCGAAATAGACGTTCATTTTAGCAAACATTCGCATTCTTTCTACTCCGGTTGGATTATTTCGCAAACACTTGGATTTTGGTCGGCTTTTAGGCTGTTAATCAATTTGTTTAAACCCTCTTTTACGCCTGCAACTGCTAGTTCATTGAAACACATGGAAAAAGCATCCACTTTAACCATTCAAAATAACGGTGAAACGGAAAAAGGACTACAAATTGGCTATACCATTGCAGAAATGGCACAAAGAGTAGAGGCACTTTTAAAAAGTATTGGCTTGGTAAGCAACTTTGCGCCCATTGTTTACTTGGTTGGGCATGGGGCTAGCAGCGTGAACAATCCACACTATGCGGCCTACGATTGTGGCGCCTGTTCGGGAAGAGCCGGTTCGGTTAATGCTCGCATTATGAGCAATATGGCCAACCATACAGAAGTAAGGAAACTACTTGCCGAAAAAGGCATTCATATACCCGATAGCACACAATTTATAGGAGCCTTGCACGATACCACTAGAGATGAAGCGGTATTTTACGACGAAGAAACGCTTTTGCCCAATAACCTATCCTTACACAAAAAAAATGAAGCTATTTTTCAGGAAGCATTGGCACTAAATGCCCGTGAAAGATCTAGAAGATTTGAATCGATTAATACCCAATTAACCCCTCAAAAAATACATGAAAAAATAAAAATCAGATCGGTTTCTTTATTTGAGCCCCGGCCCGAACTTAATCATGCAACCAATGCATTATGCATAGTTGGAAACAGAAATATATCTAGAGGTTTGTTTTTAGACAGGCGTTCCTTTCTCAATTCATACGATTACAAAATAGATCCGGATGGACGGTACTTATTGAATATTTTAAAAGCGGTTGCCCCGGTTTGCGGTGGCATTAATTTAGAATATTATTTTTCTAGGGTAGATAATCAAAAACTAGGTGCCGGCTCTAAACTACCACACAATGTAATGGGGCTATTTGGCGTTGCCAATGGAATAGATGGCGATTTGCGATGTGGCCTTCCAAGCCAAATGGTGGAAGTGCATGACCCTGTTCGGCTGATGGTAATTGTGGAACATTTTCCGGAAGTAGTATTGGCCACCATTAAAGAAAATGCGGCCACTTATGAATGGTTTAAAAATGCATGGGTCAATCTTGCAATAGTAACGCCCATTAGCAAACAAGTATATGTTTTTAGCAACGAGGAAATGGTTCCGTATTCACCCCTTACACAGCAAGTACCAATTATCAACAGTATAGAACCCCTACTTGCCTCTAACCAAGAAAATTTCCCTGTTTACATTTTAAACAACGTAACAGCATGATCAATTTTTTGCACTTATTATTATTAATACCACTAGCCGGTTACTTAATCAGCCTATTGTTTTCTTCAAAAAAAGAAACGGCTTTGGCATGGACGGCTTTTATTACCGTGGGTTTACAATTTTTCCTTACCATCATTTTATTATTTTGGTGGTGGCTAGCAGGGTTACCCACTTTCAATGTAAAAGATTGGGCACTTTTTCAAACATTGGATTACAACTTTTTCTTAGATTTTTATTTTGATAAAATCACTGCAGTTTATCTATTGGTAGGAGCCGTTTTGTCATTTTTGGTAACGGTTTACAGCCGGCATTATTTGCACCGAGAAAATGGCTACAAACGATTCTTTAATACCATCTTGTTTTTCTTTTTGGGCTACAATATTGTGGTAACATCGGGCAACATGGAAACCCTTTTTATTGGTTGGGAAATATTGGGCATCTCCTCCTTTTTATTGATTTCGTTTTACCGTGACAGGTATTTACCGGTAAAAAATGCGGTTAAAGTTTTTTCTATCTATCGTATTGCCGACGTTGGCCTCATTCTAGCTATGTGGATGAGCCATCATTTATGGCACGAAAACATTACTTTTTCCCAACTCAACAACCACGAAATTGTGAGTGAACATTTACAGCAACACAGTATAAATGGTTTCTGCATTGCAATTTTGATACTGATATCTGCTGCCGCAAAATCGGCACAGTTACCATTTTCTTCTTGGTTGCCAAGGGCAATGGAAGGCCCAACGCCTTCAAGTGCAGTATTTTATGGATCAATGAGTGTACACATTGGTATATTTATTTTATTGCGAACCTTTCCTTTTTGGGAAAACCAAATATCTGTTCGCTGGATAATTGCTATTTTAGGATTCTCCACTAGCATTATTGCCACGGGTATTGCAAGAGTGCAATCGTCGGTAAAAAGTCAAATTGCCTATGCTTCTATCGCTCAAATTGGTCTTATTTTTATTGAAGTAGCTTTGGGTTTTGACAATTTGGCCTTATTCCACTTTGCGGGTAATGCCTTTTTGCGCACTTATCAGCTACTCATTTCGCCATCGGTAGTGAGCTATTTGATAAAAGAACAGTTTTATAATTATGCCCCTAAAGCACCTTCTATTGAAGCAATATTGCCAAAAAAATGGCAATATACTTTTTACATACTTTGTTTAAAAGAATGGAATTTAGATACCACCATGCACAATTGGTTATGGATGCCTTTGAAAAGAATGGGACAATATTTAAATTTCTTAACAGTTCAAAAAACAATTGCCTTTTTCAGCATTCTCATGGGTGCAGGAATAGCAGCAATTGTATTGGGTAGTTATTTACCTAATTGGCTGCACCATTCCTTACCTACGGCCTATTCCATTATTGGCTTGGTATTGGTGCTTAAATCTTTCACGGAGCGAAAAAGTGTGAAACTAAGTTGGCTATTGGTCATGGTAAATCACTGTTTTATTGCTTTGGCGGTTTCGTTTAACGATGCTTTTAGTAGCACATTTATTTTTATGTATTTAAGTGGTGTATTTGTTGCGGCACTAGTAGGCTATTTGTGCATTGCTCGACTCAAAAAGTTGGAAAAAGAGGTGGATTTATCGCGTTTTCATGGGCATTCGTACGAGCATCCCAAAATTACTTTCGTTTTCTTATTGGCCTGTTTAGGTCTTACGGGCTTTCCTATTACCCCTACTTTTATTGGCGAAGATTTGATTTACACCCACATTCATGAACACCAAATCATACTAGCGATTGCTGTATCGTTGAGTTTAATTGTAGATGGATTGGCCGTTATGCGTATTTATGCTCGGGTGTTTTTGGGACCCCATGCCAAAAGCTATCACGACATTGCATATAGGTCGTCGTAGTTGCTTAATTACGACTTACTAATGGGCTACCCGATTTGTTTGGGTTAAAGGGTAGTCCATTTTTTCATCTTCTATACCCAACAACGTTACTTTGCCATTTTGCAAACCATAAACACCCGCTACCACTGTTAGCTTGTTTTCGGCAAACACATTTTGCAATAAGGGCGATTGCCTGATCAATTGACGGCAGGCATGCAATGCATTGGCATTTACTACATGTTCTAAGCGGTGGGCATCGTTCAATGCTATTTTCCTAACTTCATCTTCCCTACCAATACTATCTACAATTTCTTTGATATGCCCGGGAATATCGCCACCCTCTATAAAGGCTTTGACGGCACCACAATTTTCGTGTCCCATTACAAACACAAGCGATGCTTGTAAGTGTGTAACCGCATATTCAATGCTACCTATTTCTATTCCACTCAACATATTGCCGGCAGTACGCACTACAAACAAATCGCCCAATCCCTGATCAAATACAATTTCCGGCGCTACTCTCGAATCGGAACAACATACCACTACCGCAAACGGATGTTGCGACGATGCAATTTCGTGAACCCGCCCCATACTTTCGTCCGGATGCTTAGCTTGTTGGTGAACAAAACGCTGATTACCATCCAACAACCGATACAATGCATCGGTTTGCGCATCGGCCTCCACTGTGGCTTTATTGGCATTGCAAGCCATGAATGAGGTAGCAACTATTAACCAAATTAATTTTTTATGCATACATACGCTTTTTATTAAGTAAAGTCTATATCTACGCACCTAAGACAATCTAGTTACAAAAATAAGTTGCTACAAGTTGCTAACTAAAACATGCATCAGAACCAAATATGACTTTCATCAGCATCCATTTGCAAAAATTAGGCAAAAGCGCCTCAAAAAACGTAGCAAAAATTTCATCTCTACCTGCACACACAGTATCTTTAACCACCTAATTACTACAGCATGAAGAAAATGTATTTTGTATTATCACTTTTTACAGTGATTGTAAACGCCAATGCCCAAACACCGGCTACCCCTACCGATGCTTCTAAAAAAGAATATCGGAGTTTTGCAACCCAATCTACCGACTTGGTTCATACCAAACTACAAGCCTCGTTCAACTTTGACAAAGCCTATTTAAATGGCAAAGCATGGCTAACTTTAAAACCGCATTTTTATGCTACCGACAGTGTAGTACTAGATGCAAAAGGAATGAATATCAACAAAGTTAATATTGTAAAAGCGGCAACAAGTTCACCGCTTTCTTACCGTTACGATAGCCTGCAACTAGTAATCAAACTCGACAAAACGTACAAAGGTGGCGAGGCTTATACCCTATACATCGATTATACTGCCAAACCCAACGAGTATACGGCCCAAGGCAGTGCGGCTATTACCGACGCTAAAGGTTTGTATTTTATCAATCCCAAAGGCGAGGATTCTACCAAGCCAACACAAATTTGGACACAAGGCGAAACAGAGGCCAATAGCGTTTGGGTGCCCACTATTGACAAACCCAATCAAAAAACCACACAAGAATTTTACCTAACTGTACCAAAACAATATGTAACCCTTAGCAACGGGAAACTAATTTCCCAAACGCCTAATGCCAATGGTACACGCACCGATTATTGGAAAATGGATTTGCCTCACGCACCTTACTTAATGTTTATGGGCGTTGGCAACTATGCTGTAATCAAAGACAGTTATAAAGGAAAAGAAGTAAGTTATTATGTAGAAAAAGAATATGCAAGTGTAGCTCGTAAAATTTTTGGATTAACACCCGAAATGATGCGTTTTTTTAGCGAAAAAGTGACCGGTATCGATTACCCTTGGGCCAAGTATGCCCAAATTGTGGGTCGCGATTACGTAAGCGGTGCTATGGAAAACACCACCGCTACCCTCCACCAAGAAAGTGCCCAACAAAATGCCCGCGAATTGGTAGATGCCAACCATTGGGAAAGTACTATTGCACATGAATTGTTTCACCACTGGTTTGGCGATTATGTTACCGCCGAAAGCTGGAGTAATCTTACTGTAAACGAAAGCTTTGCCAATTATAGCGAAACACTTTGGAACGAATACAAATACGGTGCCGATGCTGCTGCCGACCAAAATTTGGTGGATATGACCGGCTACCTCAACAGCAATAGCGCCAAAAAAGACCTCGTGCGCTTTTACTATGCCGATAAAGAAGAAATGTTCGATGCTGTTAGTTACAACAAAGGAGGGCGTATTTTGCATATGTTGCGCAACTATATTGGCAACGAGGCCTTTTTCAAATCGTTAAATGTGTATTTGTCTACCAACAAATTTGGAACCGGCAATGCACACAAATTGCGCTTGGCATTTGAAGCGGTTACAGGTCAAGACTTAAATTGGTTCTTTAATCAATGGTATTTTGGCAGTGGACATCCCAATGTAAGCATCACGTATCAGTACGATGCTGCTACTAAAAAAGTAGGGGTTATTGTAAAACAACTCCAAGCAGCCGAGAAAATTTTTCGCCTTCCTATCACCATAGATGTATACCAAGGAATTACTAAAAAACGCCATTTGGTTTGGGCAAGTAATGCCGCCGACACCTTTTTACTAGATGCCGCTACCCGACCAAGCTTGGTAAATGTAGATGCCGATAAAATTTTGCTTTGGGAAAAAGAAGACAATAAATCATTGGAAGAATACATTCATCAATACAACTATGCCAAAAACTATGTTGACCGCCGCGAAGCAATAGATGCCGCCGCCAAAAACAAAAAAGAACCTCAAGCTTTCCAATTGCTAATCAAAGCCCTTAACGATCCTTATTTCAAATTGCGCAACCGCACACTTAGCTACTTACAGGATACCATACTAAGCGCTGACGTATTGGCTACTATTCAAAAAATAGCTACTTCCGACCCCAATCGCTATTGCCGCAGTTATGCCATCAATGCACTTAACAAAACGGGCAACAAAAGTTACTTACCGTTATATATTGCAGCAGTTACCGATTCTTCCTACACTGTAGCAGGTGCCGCCCTTTCAGCTATTGGCGCTATAGACGAGCAAAAAGCCATTGAGTTGTTGCCGCAACTAAAAAAAGATGCAAAGGGGGCTCTTAAAACAGCGATAGAAACCATCGAATTGCTTACAAAAGGCGATGCCGATTTTGAAAATATGCACAAAAAATTTGTTACAAGTGCCGGATTACAAGAAAAATTCAATGCACTTCCTAACTATATCAGCTTTTTAGGCCGAGTTAACAATACGGTTAATTTCAAAACGGGTATAGATGCGGTAGTTGCATTCCGCAAACAAATTGAGCCATATGGTGCGCAACTGAAACCAATGGTGAATGGTTTAATTACCGCATTGATTGCCAAAAAAACTGCTGCTAAAGCAAAAAATACCCAATTGACTACCGATTTAGATGAGCAAATTGCCTATATCCAAAAAGTAACCAAAGACTAACGGATACGTCCTCAAAATAGAAAATCTACCACTGATACCTCAAGTAAAAAATGATACAGTAGCCAAAATCGGCTGTATCGTCACCAAAAGAGCCATTCCTTTTCATATGAGGAATGGCTCTTTTTTTTGGGGCTATGGGCTTGCTAAAACATTGGTCAGCAACGGTTCCTACCGGTTGGCGGTAGTCCTCGCCTCCAATCGCCCTTTTAAAACCGGCAAAACATACCGATTACAAAAATAATTCAAAACGTATAACTTTAAACCGTTCCGGAAATTCGTTTTAGAGTTGCTAAAAAACTAAATTAAATAGCATTTTAAAGGCGTTTTAACCCTATTTTTGCAATGCCAATCAACAAGTAAAATTTACCTCAAAAACAGAATTAACAAGGCCTATTCCCTAAGAATTAAGCCCGGACACTCTGTTTTTGAGGTTTGTTGTTGATTGGCGTTAACATTAAACAGTCCGGGTTTATTTTAAAATCATTATAAAAAAGGCAGTTCCTATTAGAACTGCCTTTTTATTTAATCTAATGCATAATTAGTTGTTATTACCTCCACCTTACGCTTTTGGTAGCCACTCCTGTTATTCACGCTAACACCGGTTTCGGTGCTCCATTGATGCCATCCATTAGCCTTTACGTATTGCTTAAGTATATCACTAGGATAGCTGCTCAACATAAATTTGCCTTTTATACCGGCCAATGTTTTTAACAATAATTCAAAATCCTCAATGGTATAACCATCATAGTGACCACAATTGCTATTGTAGTAAGGAGGGTCGCAATAAAAAAAGCTATCCACGCCATCCCTGCTTTGAATGATGTATACTGCATCAGCACACTCTATTTGTGCGTTTTGTAGCCTAATAGCCAACTCTTCTGTAAACTGCTCTCGTTTGTTGCTAACCTTTACGCTAGTGGTATTATCAGTCTTATCAAAGCCCCAACTGCCGTCCAATTGACTGCAAAAGCTTTGCGTAGAAAGTACCCACAAAGCCCATGCTCTTTTAACCTCGTTGAACAAATGTGGCTTGTTATATACTATCCAAGCATCATCGTGCTCTTTACGGCTGTGCAATGTGATACGTACCAAAGGCTGCAACTCATGAAAGCGGTTTTTACAAACCCGATAGAAATTAATCAACTCGGCATTGGTATCATTCAATACTTCGCATTCACTAGGTGGTTTGGCAAAAAAGATGGCCGCACCGCCAACAAAAGGCTCACAATACAATTTGTGAGTAGGCAACATTTTAACGATAGTAGCGGCTAGCTTCTGCTTGCCGCCATAATAACTGATTGGTGTTCTTAACTTGCTCATGAATTTGGTTTTTAAGGTGTTTAGTCCTATTCCCTAAAAACAAAATCACAGTTAGCACTAGGCCACAGTAACGCCCAACACTTCAATAACTTTATCTGCGATAGCTGCAAACGACACATCGCTTACATCATTGCTAGTTAACGAAATAGTCCTTGTTATTGTATCGGGTAGCATGGCAACGTTGAACTGCTGCCCTTGTGGCAAATTAGCAGGCAAATCAGCAGAGGCAAATAGAATGGCTTTCACTTTAATTTGTGACGGTGCATTGGGCGGCGTAACTGTTGTAGGTGTATTGACAAATAACCGATTGAAAGTTTTGCCAGCAATATTGATTGCCGAAATAGAAGCAAAATGGGTGTTCATTTTTGTATAGTTTAAATTGTAAAAAATTACATTGCTGTGTGTGAGAATTTGCGCCAACCGGCTGCACTTTTGAAAACAGGACAGTCTAGTGTTGTATTGTAGTACATAACTCCAGTATCTGCATCTTGCCCTGTAAGGGCATTTATCTCAGATGTTGTAAGACTTCTTAGCACCTTTCTAATATTTCCATATTCGTCCGCAAAATTGTCGTTTACTGAAACTGTAAGAAATTTATTGTTAGACTTGGGTAAAGTGTTTACATAGTAATCTCCGGGAGAAGTTGAATTTGTTTGTAATCCCATGATTCCGTTATACCATTCTCCATCTCCAAAAAATACTCCTCCATATCCTATTCCAAAACTTTTCAGACCTTCAGAACCCATAAAACTTATAGACCTATCAAAGCAATACATTCTTGCGTATGCCGTATTCTCGTCATCCCAAAGTTCTAATTCTTTAAAATCTGCTATTCCGTCATGGCCAATAGACCAATTTTGTGTAGCAATTCCTCTAGACAATATTCCTCCTGATTCATTAAAAGCAGTTAGATTTACTCCATTGTCTATCCAAGAATTTCCAAGATATACTGCATTAGACGCATTTGCGGCAGTTCCGGTAAATGACCCTTCTGTAGTTATCTGCCAATCTCCTGTATTAATACCAAGAGCCATTGAGCCGGAAGAAAGATTATAAGATTCGTCTGTAAACCATATTCCATATAGGCTCGCAGCCATATTAGAGGTACCATTAAAAAAGCCTCCTGAGATATTTCCTCCACCAATGTTTGCAGTCCCGTCATAGTCTATAGACCAACTGTCTGTAACAATTTTTCTATTACCGTATCCAATAAGACCATTTTCTTCTGCATGCCATAAGACATTATCGTATGCATCGGCTAGCCTTCTTGACGCTCCACTGAAAAATCCTTCGTTGTTTGAGTCTGTAGTTATTTGCCAATACTGTGCACTATAATCTCCATTATCGAACATAGTCCAATTGGCTGTTGCAATTCCCGTTGGCTGACTACTAGACAAATATCCACCTCCGGTTATAGCTGTCCAATCACCTAAATTATTTGCACTACTGGCATTATCTGCCCATGCTGCATTATCTGCCCATGCTGCATTGTTGGCATAGTTAGCATTTAATGCATTCCCATCTTTATCAACAATATAACCCTCCCAATTTTTATAAGTAATATCATTCAGTTTATTCCACTCCAAAGCACCTCTATCAACGTAGGCTTCGCCATCCCATTCGGTAAATACAAGGTTATCGTTTTCATCTAAATACCATTTGTTTACAAATTCCAAAGGGCTTCTTTTAAGCAAATTGGCAGCACCAGCTGTGCCAGTAAAATATCCGTTAGCATCAATACTCCAATTGGCCATACCTATTCCAGCCTCATCAATTACGTTTTGCAGATTGCCTACTTCATCAACGTACCAATTGCCTAAGCTGCTGGTATCGGGCAATTGCTCCGGTAACACTTTACCATCTTCGCCCAAATCGGCCTTAGCATTCATAGCACTAGACAAATCGGTTACATCACCAATAGCTACCTTATCGTCCTTGTGCCGAAAGCTATCGAACGTTTCTTGCCTTTGAATTACCGTGGGCACTCTACTGCCACTCCACCATGCTTTTATTTGACTGAGTACTGCCATAAATTATTTTTTTATCAAAATCCAATCAAGTACCAAGGATTGTTGCCTTGATTCTATTTCACGTAATTGAACTTTAAATGATGTAGTTGTTTTGGTGTGAATACAAAAAATTACGCCCGGATTATACCAATGCGGAACAGAAGTGTCTTTTTCTGCCAACGTTGCAATCACCATATAGTTGGCATCGGGCAGGGTTACCCCCAACGATACCGTCATTTCATTTTGCGCACTTGCAACATCACCTACGTCTAATGTGCCTTTTAACAAAATGGAATTGGCATCCACATAAGCCTTAGTTGCCGGATGGTAATCATTGGTAGGTGTATATACCGAGGTATTCGTTTTGGTGAGTACATCGGCTGTATTGGCCTTGGTAGTAAGCGTAGTATTGATACCTGTAATGGCACTACCTACACTCGTAAGCAATTGCTCGGCCAAGCGCAAGCGTTTTAACACACCATTCGATGGGTCGTTTCGTTCAAAATCTGCCCAAGTATAATTGGTGGTACCTAACCCAAAGGAGGCAAATCGGTTTTTATAGTAGCTACGAGGCACACCGTCTTTAAATGCGCGGCTTGTTCCTACTTCGTTAACGGTTACAGTCGGCTGCACTGAGCCGCCCACAAGGGGCATTACTTCGCCATTAATAACCACCACACCATTACTTACATTGCTACCGGTTACTATGCAGCCACTAACAATGTAATTATTGCCACCAAGCAAGCTGAGCAATTGCAGCTGCAGCATTTGCTCTTGCATAAACTGCCAAGTACTAGCACTTGCTGGCCAACCTGTTTTTATACTAAAATCTAACAAATTCATAAGTACTTAAATTAGTTCTACATAATAATTTTTGCCATCCAACTTATACTCGTTTGCCTTGGCTTTAATGGCTGCCAACATTCCGGTGTTGGAAGTAAGTGTGGCCGGTATGCGTATGGTAAAATCAAACCCGGTATCATCGTCATAAAAAAACACTTCCTGTTCATCGCCAATAAACATTACTTGATCGTTTTCATCGTAAAAAAACAAAGCACCAAAAGCCGTAAAGTCTACCACCTGTATGCGCCTTGCGGTATTATCAAAAGCATCGTTTAATACTTTTTGCAAGTAGCACACCTGCCCATTGTGTGCCAACTTGTACACTACTTGCTGCCGATAATTGCTAAACCCATCATATGCCTCACGCAGTGGTTTATTGGCAGCCAATACCAACAAAGTGAGCGTAGGCATACGCAGCCATGCAGGTATTAACCATTGCACCAATTTGGTATAAACTATTTTAAACATCGGCTATGTAATTAATTATTAAACCATTGGGTTCAAACTTGCAATACCCGGCATCAGGTATAAATGAACTGCCAACACTTGTAAAATTGCCATTACCTGTTTTGCGCTCCATTCGCACCAAGTTTACCTTGCGGCGGCTTACGCCATAGCAAGCCTGTAGTGCATCAATAAACCCGGCATTGATAAACTCGCCATCAAATTCCAAAGTCAATGGATATGCGATTGCTGCCTCCCTTACAGGATAGCCCGCGCCATCTATGCGCATTCCTTGTTCGTTGAGTAACAATGGATTGTAGTACACATTTACCTCGGCTCTCAGTAAATCGGCTACTTGATTATAAATAACAATGGTTACACCGGCATACTTGATGGTGTTTACATAGGTGGTAAAAGCTGTTAATTCTGCCGGTAGCAATGGCACTAAATCAGTACCACTGAGCTTGGCTATTTTAACCAACAATACCCGTTTATTATCTACCGTTGCCTCCGTTACTGCTGCGTATTTGATGATTTTGCTATTGGTTATTTCCGTGTCTGTTTTGCCGGTATTGTCAAACACATCGCTATTGGGCAATAAGTTAAAGCCATACTGAAAGGCTTTGAATTTGGTTTGATACCAAGTTATTTTACCGGGTATTAATGCGGTTAACTGATTGTCTACATCGGTTTTAAAAGCATCTAACAATTTTTCAAAAGTCATAATGGCAAAGGCCATAATGTAAAACAACAAACGCCATATAGCCACTTTGCTGGTATTGGCAAACATGGCCAAGGCATCGGTATTGCCATCTGCAGTTGCCTTGGCTATTCCCTCGGCCACCATGCTATCAAATATTTGTTGTGTTGTACGTGCCATAGTGTTTGTTATTCGTATTCGCCCCAATAAATAGCCCAACTGTCGTCTACTAACGGAGTTGTTAAGGCCGATGCTGGAGCATTAACATCGTTAAACTGTTCAATTACCGATTGCTTATAAGGGTTAGCAGTTGGTAATTTTAAAGCAGTACCAGCAGCTACATCATTAATGTCAATACCGTTAAGCAAAGCCAAGGTTACTAGCTCATCAGCATCGCCCAAATACTGGAGAGCTATGTCTACTATTGTTTGTCGTTGTTTAACCGTTACTTGCATCAATTATTAATTGTCCGTTTTCAAAAGCCACTTTATTAACCAATATGCCATCTGCAGTAAACTGACTGACAACATCACTTACCATTTTTGCAGGTTCATCGTCATTGATATATTGCTGTATACCTATTCCTGTTGTTGGGTATTGTTTAAAATCTCCTTTTTTAGAAAGCAATAAAACTTGCTGTTGCTGCACTCGTGCATCGCCTAATACCAAGTCGCCATTTGCAATAGCTATATCATGCTGTTCATTCAATAAAATATCAATCATTGCTTTATTTTATCGTTTTCTAAATCCGTTACCTGTGTCGTAGTTATAGTACTGCCTGCCCAAGCTGCTGCTGCTGCCTTCAATGCCGCGCCCCCATCTGTTGGCACCACTATCCAACTATTAAACGCTGTTTTAAGACTGGTTAAATCACCTTCTAACGCATTTAAACGCTCTACTAAACTTTCAACTTTAACCAAACCACCCAATGAGCCGCCATTAAATGTTATGCCGCTTTCGCTTAATTCAAATACCGTTTCTCCAATTTTGAATATCACCTTGTCAACAGCCCCAAAAACAACAATAAAATACTCCTCATCATCTGCCATTTTTTCAATCATTACCGTGCTGTCAATAGCTGGCTGGAAAATAATATCTACCCCTACAGTCGTGCTTTTGTACATTACATCGGGTAAATGTCTTTCATCATCTGTTACTACCTCGCAAGTAAAAGTTTCAGTATCTACCGATTTTACAACTGCGCTCAATGCGCCCCCACTACCATATCTCTTGGCAATTAACCGTAAACCATCCACTATTTTTTTTTCTGTTACATCCATTTTTTATAGTTTGATGCCAATGCCAACTATGCGCCTGAAACCTTGTCGATTATACTTCACTTCTACACTATCACATAAGTAATTGCCGCTTCTTTCATTATAGCGAGTATCTGTCAATTGCACTACGTAGCCATGCTCACAAAAAGGGAAACCAAAAGCAGTAATTTTACCTTCATAGCCGGTGTAGGTTTCCTTTAATTCATTTAGCTTGGCTAAATAGGCTGTACTTGCAGCATCGGTTACGGTTCTGCTTTTTATTCGTTTTACATTACCACTATCGCTTGTATTTGTAATTGACTTCGTTCCATCATTTTTTACAGCAATAAACCGAATGTTTACTTTATCAACTGGCGGTGTTCTCAAACGCAGTCCGGCATCTTTTATTACATTCCAACCCATTTGATACTTTACATTACCCGCTGTTGCTGTTGTTGCTGTTTTGGCATCTAAAAAGGCACCACCTACATACAGTACATTAGCATGAAAAACCATCGTTAGTACATTCGACAAATGCTTGTTTAAGCGTTCTAAATTTTCAGCACCGGTATCGTTTGTTACGTTAAATTTTTCAACTTTTATAGTAACATTTTGCTTCATGCTATCGCTTAATACAATGTCCGTACCCGCTATGATGTAAGCGATGATTTCTTTATAGTCTACATTTTTAAAGGATCGAGGTTCTAAATACCTTTTACGAAGCTGATAAATGTACCCTTCGCACTCAATTTCTAAAGGAGTACCAAAATTTAAACGCCTAATAAACCCCACAAACTCCTGTTTGTAAATACCATTATATCCTAATTCCACCGTCACCTTATCACCTTCATTAAACACCTCCGCCGTGCGCATGCTTACGGTTGTTAACCGTGTATTTTGGCGAAGCCTTGCTGTAATAGGTAATTTGATACTACAGGTATTTGCTGGAGTGTGAATGCTTTTTTTAATATGCACGTTGTGCACTCCCCTAAACTTGTAGGCACCTATGGTAATAATGCTATTTAAATAAAAACTCATTAGGCTAATTCTAATTCAAAAATGGTATCACTTACAAGGTTCAATTCGTAGGGTATCACATGCTTAACGCCAACTTTAGGTGTAATGGGCACTCGTTTAATAACCACCATGTGCTTGTCCTGTTCCATTTGTCCAAATGCTTTATTAAAGGCTATGTTGGTAATGACGCTTTTAATTTCAACACTTCTATTAATAGCAAACAAGGAACACAACTGTGTAAACTCATCCTCCGGCCATTGATTGTTTACACCCACAATAAGCCCCTTGATGTTGATTACAAGGTCATCCGTACTGATAATTTCCTTCACGCTGCCACTTCTTTCAACCATATCCGTTTCTACAACTTGCCTATTCAACTCTATTACGCTTATAACCGGAAACCATAGGCTTACTCCGTTTAATACAACCGGCATAAAATACTCACGCTGATAATTGTCCTTAGCCCAAAAATCACCGCCCAATTTGCCGGTTATTTGTTCTACAGGCGCATTGTTGATATCCCAAAATTCGCTACTGTTTAGCTGTTGAGGATTTTCATTGCGTTTTTCAACTACATAATTACCGCTCTTACCACGCAAATCATTAATACCATTGTTAACTAGATTGACGGCATAATTACCCGGAGGATTGTAACCCCATTGTTGTTTAAATAACCCGGCGATATCAAATGCTGTAACCATATTAGTTGGCGGCCAACCCTGTGGCACTATTTACTATTCGTAAAAACATTTCGCGTATTTTATCTTCCAGTTGCGATACCCCTTCCGTTACGTTATTGGCATGTAACTCAAACTTGTCCACGCCCATTTTACTGATGTTGATGGTTATGGTTTTTTGGCCACTCATCGCTTTTTCGGCAGCTGCACTCACTTTAGCAGCATCAGCTGCAGAGGCATCTTTCAATGGCTTACCCTGCATTAATGCATCTAATTTGGTATAGTCGTATTTAAATTGATCTCCACCCCGCAATCCTTTTGCGTAGCTATACTCTTTTAAAAACTCTTTTTGTTGTTGTGGAGTCAGTTTTTTTAATGCACTGGAGTCAGATGAAAGCATTTTAGCCCTATCAAGCGTATCGCGAGCTTTTTGAATAAATGAAATTTGTTCTTTCATTTTTATCGGAGTATCAAACTCTGCTGCTGCACCCCTATATTCTTTGGCCTTAGCATCATATTGTTTGGCATTATCCTCGTTACTCCAATCGCTTCTTATTCTAGGGTCAAAAAAATGTTTATACTTTTTTGCCGCTTCTACATCGCCATTTCTAAGTAGTTGCGCAACCATCTCTGCTCTTTGAGCCTGCTCTAAATTTGAATCTCTATCCTTTTTATAACTTGTTAAAGCAAAATCTGTTGCTGCCATTCCAATGCGCTTATTGTAAGCTCCATTCACTTTTTCAAGCATGGACAAAAGCTCACTATTTTTTACCGTTTCCTTATCAATATGACTAAATAGCTCAGGATATTTAACAACTAGCAAGTTGAGCATCTTTGCTCTAGTATCATTTTTCTCATTCATTTGAGAAATTGATGTCACTAACGTATTTATTTCAGCCCTTTCTCCTTGTAATGTTTCGGGAACAGACTTACTAATATTTAAAAAATTAAGCGTTTTACTAGCCACTTCCATAAAGCCACTTGCCGCTGGCATCAATGCGTTACCGATATTTATTTTAAAGCTTTCCCACTGCCCCTCCAGCACTTTCATTTTACCATAGCTTGTTTGGCCAATCGTTGTCATCATATCGGCAAACTGACCGCCTTTGCTAGTAGCTATTTCAAATGCCTTGGCTACCATGCCACTTGTAATTGCACCTTTTTCCATTGCCTGCCGCAATTGGCCTACACTCATTTGGCTTTTAAAACCAAATTGTTGCCACTTTTGGCTCATTACTTGCAAAGGATTAAACCCAGCATTTACATACTGCAGCAAATCCTGACCCATTAATTTGCCAGCACTTTGGGTTTGGCTAAATGCAAGTGTTAAGGCTTCAAAACGTTGCGTATTGCCCATGCTCACATCGCCTAGCTGCTTCATTATTGGCATCACCTTTTCGCTGCTAATACCAAAGCTCATCATGGTTTGCCCTGCTTTAAATACTTCAGGGCCAAGTATGGTATCTTGCTGTAGTTTATTTAAGTTATTGGCCAAAGCTTTGCCCTTTCCGGCATCGCCTGCCAATACTTCGTAGCTTTTACTAGTTGCGCCAAAATCCATTGCAGCTTTAACACTACTAGTGGCAAAACTCATAACAGCACCCACACTTGCTGCCGCCAACATGGGTTTAACCAATGCAGACATTTGACCTCCCAAAAAACCTTTTGCCGTATTAGCCAAACCGCCCTTGCCATTTACCTTGTTGTTCAATCGTTCAATCTCTCTTTCAAGTTTATTGGCCTCTCTACTGGCTTGCTTAAAAATATTCCAATCCGTAGTACTATTGGCTGTTTGCCTCAATGCTTCCACTTTTTGCCTTGCTCCATCCATACTAGTACCCATATTTCTGGCACCACTTGCAGCTCTTTGGTTCATTTGGGCTATGGCACTATCTGCAGCACGAACACTTGCACCCAATCGGGGTGTCATTCTGTCGTTAAGCAATAATGTAAAAGTGAGTGCCATATAGCTAATTTTAAAAAAGGCACGGTGCGTTACTCACCGCCCATGCCTTTGATTTTTAAAGTTTTTATACCCTCTACATTTAGCATGTAGAGTAAATAATGATATTTTCTAAAAAGTTGATCGTCTGTTAATTGCGAAGTATCCAGCCCCGGCATGTATCGCTGTAGCATGCTTTCTGCATGAAATACAGGGTCAAATTCATGATTCTGTCCTTCGCTTAGTGCTTTACGTATTTACTCTTTACACCATTCACAATACGCATACACTCTTCAATAACGCCCGGTACATAATCCATGTCGGTAATCATGTCCTTTTCCCCGCCAATGAAATTGTTTTCCCAAATGGCCTCTGCAAACTTTACATTGTCGCGGCCTAAGTAGGTTAATGCCAGCGAAAAGGAGGTTCGGTCAAGTTTTTTCAAATAGCCCACTTTATCCTCTACTTGAATTTCATGCACCGTACCGTGCTGCTTTTTCCATTCGGCCATTACTTCTTGTGATACTTGCCCAATTAGTATTGCCTTTTCGATTGTTTCGGTTGCTTTATTTGTGGTCATTATAAATAGATGATTGGTTAAAGAAATTAAACGCCTTTTTTGATTTTGGTGAACTTAAAGGGGATGGTTACTTTGCCATACTTATCGCCCTGTGCTTGCCCATCGTTATACTTGCCCAACTTAACATTCATCAAAATGTCCGTTGTTACTTTTGATAAGTTTGAATATGCACAAGTAATAGGAAAACGCAAATCCAAAATATCCCGATAACCAGCCGCTTGCGCAGCATTGGTCATTTGGTCTAAAGCTGATTTCAACAACACTATTTGGCCATTGTATTTGCGGTTACCGCTTTGAATGTCTATGGGTTCATCGCCTGCGCCATATACCTCTTCGTCTTCCATTTCTACCGAATAGGTCAACTCTTGAATGTCTGTAACACGAACACCTAAAAAGGTGAAGCTCATGTCCTTCCAGCGAAACTGCTTGCTGTCAAATTCTTGCGCCATTATTATAAAATTTATAAGTATGTTTAAAAAAGTTAGTACCCAAATCCAAGTGCTACAACAATGTCTTTAATATAGCCTTTGGGGCGTATGGTTAAAAACACATAAATCTTGCCGCCTGATAGCAAATTGAAGTTTGGATTATCAATATTGGCATTGGTATACAATCCTGCATATGCTTGAGGGTCAGGGTTTACCATTGCGTTTACATTGCTAATGCTGTTGCCAATTTGGTTGTTAATAGCATCTTCAATATCCTGCTCTAAAGCTTTTGAATCAGACGTATATAAACGGCCATTGTCGTCTACATCAAAGTCATCTTTCAACACACGGTAATAAGTAGCATAGGCAATTCGCTGTGCCTCGCCAATAACTGCATTGCGCGACCACGCGCTAAAATCGCTAGTTGGGTCACAAAGGCTAATATCATCGTTAAAAATGAAGCCCGGAGCATTTTCATTGACTAGGTAGGTGATGTAGCCTTTGTCGTGAATGTCGCCTAAATCAATTTTATTCCAATCTCCTACAGCTTTGTTACCAAGTGTTACTGCAGCTGCAGTGGGTATTTTTAGGCTACCACTTTTTACGCGGCCAATATTTCTGTGAACGGCAAATGCAGCCTTACGCCCCAATGCTCGCACTACCGATATGGCTGTATTGCCATTTTCTGCGCCTAATACGCAATGGACATTGGTATTTTGAGTAGTAGCATAGTTTTTTAATGCCCCACCTGCATACCCTTTGCCTTCAATTAAAAATTCAATGGGCTTGTTTTGCTGCTTCCAAGAGTTGGCTTGCTCTTGCAATAAAGGAATGACGGTGTGTATTCTGGTATCAAGTCCTTCAGTTATTGTGTCTACACTATAAAAAGTTAATAAACCTATTGCTTTGACTCTTTTCCCCGAAAAATTCACCAAATGAGTAATTAAACCACTTTCTATATTGGCAATATCCTCAATTTGCTCGTCTGGGCTGCCAAATATATACAACGGTGTACCTTCAGATACTTCGTCATAAAAAGCACATACAGCGTTGGTCACTGATCCCGGATAAGCCGCAAACAATTGTTTGGCTTGCTTTTTCGACTTTACTAATGCAAAACCATTAGGAGCCAAGTCTATATTAGGTTCAGCACCTGCAATTACCAAACCAAATACACCACTAGCATCTGCAGGCTGAATATTTAAGTTACCACCGGTTAAAATGATATCGACTGAAGGATTCATAAATAAGAAGTATTTGTTGCGAGAGAAGGAATCGAACCTCCGACCTGAGAGTTATGAGCCCTCCGAGCTACCGCTGCTCTATCTCGCGGTGAAAAATTATTTGTTATCGCTAATAGGCTTTTCGTCACCTTTTTGCAATTGGGGCTTGGTAGACTTTGACTTTTTTTCTACTTCGGCCAATGAGGCTTCCGCATCCGATTGTTGCTTTTTCAACGCTTCAGCTGCTAGTGCGTCAGCTTCTTTCTGCGCTTGTTCTTCTGCAGCTTTTTTTGCAGCCTCTTCATCGGCTAAAAAACCTACAATATCTATCTCAGTAACTTTGGGGTCACCGGCATCAATCGAAATGGCCACTTCAACTGCCTTTACATTATCCGTATGCAAATCGCCATTAGCATCAATAAAGATTACATTAACATTAGGGTTGTCGGCTAAAAATGCTTGAATTTTATCTTTTAAGTGTTGTTCCATTTTAAGAACGATTATTGAATGGTGATGAAAACTTTGTCCCCTGTATCAATTGCTTTTTTGATTTTTTCAAATAAAGCATTAAAAGCCACTCGGCTGCTCGTTACGCCATCGGCAAAACGTGCGTAACCCGGCAAAATGCAACCTTCTGTATCAACTTCTGTGTTACCCGGATGAATCAATACTCCATCATAACCCGGAACATTCAACAATCGAGGCAAAAGCCTTTTAAACCGTGGAGATTGATTGATAATAACCGGATAACGCCCTTCGGGTATGCACGTTTTGCCGTGTATTTTACGTTCAGCTATTTCAGCTAACGACATAGACTCCTTTAAGCCTCTATCTTCATCCTCCAAAACAAACGAATGAAATTGACCATCCACATACAGCTTGCCGGTGGTACTACTTGTGGTTCTTACATCTCTGTCTAACAATAGTTCCATCGCTTACTTTTTGGTGAATATTTTTTTCAAAAAGCCCGATACCAATTGATACACACTATTACTAGCAACCCGTTTACTAGAACCTAAAAGTTCGCTCAAAATAAACAAGCCTGTACCAATCACTCCAGCTACAGGGTACTTACTCATTACACCTACGGTCACTGCTTTAAGTAAGTCGGCATGATCGGTAAATGTTACAACGGAAGTGCTATCCTGCGCAAATAACACAACAGGCAATGCCAACACAGCAAGAAAAAAAAACGAGATAACTTTCAAAAGCGTTTTCATGACTTTTTAATTCTTTTTTTAATTAATACATACAAATCCTTACCAACAAGCCCGGCTACTGCGCTCACCATAGCTATTAGGCCGGCTTCTATAATTCGATGCCAAAATGAAATATCCAAGCTGGTAATCATCTTAAAGAAGCCGCCCACTAAGCCAAAGAGCATTGATAATTTGGTGTCTTGCTGATTAAAATATTGCACGTTGATTTTCATTTTTACTTACAAACTGCTTACGAAACGATGTCTTCCACTACACACCAAACACCTTTTTCTCTGCGTTGGCGGCCACCTAAACGAAGCTCCATACTGAAGATGTCACCAAAGTATTCGGCACGATTTGGATTGTCGAAAATATCTACCTGACCCTTGGCGCGCTCCACACAATTTTGTTGATAAAATAGGCTACTTGCACTATCTAGGGTTTTGTCCGATGCTGCAAATCCGCTAGCCAAAGTATCTACAGGTGTCCAAACGTTTGCTACTTTTCTAAAGCGAAGCACATCGCTTCGCATGAAGAATTTAAAGCCCAAATACTCACCAATGATACCTTTTGACACATCAGCTGTGCGGTAGAAGTTAGTTTGGGCAGCATCGCTCATGCTGTCAATTAACTGCTGGTGGTGAAACGCAGTAATCACCGCAATTCGATTATCTGGAGGAATGTTGGCCGCATCCATTTGCTTTTTAATTTTACCAACCAACTCTTTGGTAAACACTTTACGGCTACCGGTAGCACCTGAAATCAAGTCTTCACTAGTTGCATCACCTATGGTTGCTATAACATTAGCAGGTGTAGTGTAATTGATTGTATTAGAAGGCTTGAATGCCCATCTGTACAATAAGCTATCCATAGCGGCTTGAATTAACGCAGCCTGATCTTCACCCATTGCAGATTGTCGCTTATCGTAGCTTAATTCGTACTGCTCAATTTTTTCAATGTGCCTTGGCGTACTATAAAAGGTATCTAAATTATAAAGCACTTCAACATCAACACGCTTAACTGCTGTTACCGGGAAATCAGTAATATTTTTATTAATGGCACTTGGTGCACCGGCTTGTGGTATATGAACAACTTTACCCGCTAAAACATATTGATCGGCATTAAAGGCATACTGCGCAAATTCATTGTTTTTGAATAGGTTGTCGATGATATCCTTTGTCCATATTTCCTTCTGAATGGCCATCATAACAACACCCTCAGGACTTGGCACAAATGCACTAAATGCAGCAAGGCCAATAAACGTTGGTAACGGAGGAACTGAAAACAGTGAGGATAGCAAAATAGCCATGCAGGCAATAAATAATAATGAGGTGATTGCTTTTAGCGGTTTCATTGTATAATAATTGATTGTTTAAATGGGGTTTAAAAAGTATTTTATTGGCACTATTCCTTATAGTCTACGCCAAAATGCGTTTTGAATTTTGCTTTGAAAACATCAAGGCTCAACTCCTTTAAACGAGGAAGCTTTCCTGACTTGTCTAGTTCGCTATAAGTTTTAGCCTCTAAAACAGCAAGCTCGCCACTACCTTCCTCATCTTGAATTTTACTAGTGAATGGCGTGTAGCTGGGCATCGCTTCTAATACGGCTTTTAAGCCCACCGGATTGCCAGCAAACTGCGCCTTTAAGGTTTTGCCCAATTCAACGGTAATTTTCTTTTGCTTTAATGCTTCAGCTACGTAGCCATCAATTTCTTTTGTTACGGCTTCTGCCTTTAAAGTACTAATTGCCGTTTCTTGCTCCTTCACCTTGGCCTCTAGAGTAGGCACTAATGCAGCTTTAGCAATCAGCTGATCAATCACACCTGTCACCTCAGCAATAGGGGCATCGGCTTTCAAATTCAAAGCACTTAATTGCTCTGCGCTTAAAAAAAACTTTTCCATATTTGTTTTTTGGGTAGTTAAACAAGCTTGGTATGCTTGCCATATTTCTGTTTGGGTTGTCAAGTTTTGGGGTAAATCAAATTGGGCGGTGGCATCAAAAATCCCATCAATCAATTTGTTTTCTAAAGCTTCTTGTGCTGTCATCCATTTATCTTCCGCACCCATAAATGTGGTTTTGGCCTCGGCTTCGGTTAAACCCGTTTTTTGGGCATATATAACAGCCATTGTATTTTCCAAGCTGTCTAATAGTGCCGCATTTGTACGCATACTATCAGCACCGCCAGTAATAACACCTTTGGCTTTGTGCGTCATCATTTTAGCGAGGCTACTCATGTAGCACTTATTACCCGCAAGTGCCACCACACTAGCCATACTTGCGGCTACCCCGTCTACGTATACGTTAATTTCTGCGGGGCTGCTTTTGATGCCACTATACATAGCAATGCCGTCAAATATGCTACCCCCAGCACTATTGATACGGACGTTAATTACCGGATGATCATTTTGTAAGAATTTAATTTGACCAACAAAATCAGCAGCACTTACACACCCTTCCCCTTGCCCTATAATGCCATATAGCAATATTTCGGGAATGATATTTTTGGGTGTTTTAGTAGTTGATTTTGCCATGCTTTCGCTTGTTGAGGATGTAAAAATGGCAAGCATTATTACCTTAAAAAAAAGGCTATTTTATGTTCATCTACAAAATGACGCATTAAGCTACGGCAACCGCGGTATGATACTTTTCATGCTATATATATAGTAAAACAGGGGTGAATTTTGGGAAAATAACATACTCAATGGCAGCTACAAAAAAAGCAAAGGCAGCACCTAAAAACACCAAAGAAGAGCTAGAAAGAAAGAAACGATTGGCCTACACGCTATTTGTGGACAACGGCTTTGAACAAAAGGTAATTGCCGATATCACTGGTATTAGTGAACGTAGTATTAGTAAGTGGAAAACAGAGCTTGATTGGGAAGCCGATAAAGAAGAAGCTCGAATGGGCTTTGAAGCACAGCGCAAACGCATTCGTAGGCACATTGATACATTGCTTACGCAAATTGAAACCCGTAACCCTCCCAATAATGTACCTACAGCAGCGGAGGGAGATACACTTAACAAGCTAGCCGATGCTGTTAAGAAGCTACAAACTGAACTAAGCTTTGCCCATAAAGCAGAGGCAGGTAAACAATTCATTCGCTATGTACAGCAAGTACATGGTCAAAACAAAGCCATTGAAGTGGTAGAACTATGGCACGAGTACTTAATGAGCACAACCAACTAAAAGCATGGTAGGGAACGATAAAAAAGCAATGATTGATTGGGAACATTACCGGGAAAGCCTGCGTAAAGGAACACCTGTAGACCTAACCGAAACACCCGAACAAAAAAACAAACGTATCAAAGCACTTGAAGCTGACCCTCAAGCTTGGAAGCAATACTATTTTACCAAATTTATGGGTTACGAAAGTCCCGACTTTCATTTAAAGGCTTCTAAACGCCTGCTGCACAAATTTCTCACCTTCCGCCATTGGTACGAGGTAAGGCATTGGGTTCGTGGTTTGAGCAAAACAACTACTACGATGATGGATGTGCTATTCCTCGTATTAACAGGCAAACTGAAAAATATCATTTACACCAGCAGCACTTACGATGCAGCAGAAGCTTTTTTAACAAAATACCAATGCCAGTTGGATAGTAACCAACGCATAATTAATGATTACGGTAAACAAGAGTTGCCCGGTAGCTGGACAATGGGCGGCTTTACCACACGCAATGGTGTTAAGTTTTTGGCACTTGGTGCCGGGCAAAGCCCTCGTGGTAATGGTAATGATGAAATACGCCCCGATTGCATTATTGTAGATGACTTTGATACTGATGAGGAATGTATGAATATCGACATCATCAACAAAAAATGGCGTTGGTTCGAAAATGCATTGTTTTTTACCGTAGATACAGCAAAGCCATATTTAATCATTTGGTTGGGCAATATCATTGCAGAAGACTGCTGCGTGGTTCGTGCTGGTAAAATGGCAGACCATACCGAAATAATCAATATCAGAGATGCGTCCGGTAAAAGTGTATGGCCGCAAAAAAACAGCGAAGAAGATATTGACTACCAACTCAGCAAGGTAAGCTACGAATCCGGTCAGCAGGAAATGTTCAATAACCCAATGAGGCAGGGGCAAACGTTTAAAGAAATAACGTGGGGAAAATGTCCACCTATAAAAGAACTCCCTTTTGTGCTCGTTTATGCCGACCCAAGTTATAGTAACAAAGACAAACCTTCCGCCAAAAGCAAAATGCAGAATAGTTGCAAGGCCGTAGTATTGATTGGATATAAGGAGAATAAATTTTACTTATACCGTAGCTTTCTAGACCATGTTACCAATAGTACGTTTATTGATTGGTTGTATGGCATGAGGCAGCATGTAAATAATGCAACGCCTTTATACACTTACATTGAAAACAACAGCTTGCAAGACCCATTTTACCAGCAAGTACTCTTACCGCTGATATACGAAAAAGGTAAAGATTACGGTGGTGTTTTGTCGATAACGCCCGATGAAAGCCGTAAAGGTGAAAAATGGTTTCGTATCGAAGCTACGCTGGAGCCGCTGTTTCGTTTAGGAAATTTCATTTTCAATATTAATGAAAAGGATAACGAACACATGAAACGCATGGCTGCTCAATTTTTAGCCGCAAGCGTTACTAGCAAGCTACTTGATGGCCCTGATGCCTGCCAAGGAGCAGTTGCCCAAACGCAAAACAAAACCTTACTAGATGGCAATAACGATGTTGTTGCCCACAAACGAACTCGGCCAACTTCAAAATCATACTAATATGCCTTATTTAACAAAAGCCGACTTAACTACACACTTGTATTGGGAGGTATTGACAGAGATAACCCGTGAAAACACAAAGGAGTTTGCTAACCAAGCAGCTTTCCCGGCAACTGGCTTTAAGCGTTATCAGTATAAAGATGTTAGCACTGGCAAATTCTACATATGGGATGGCGACACTTATAATGAAACTCAACTTATTTCTATCATCGATAAAGCCATCAATGCCGGTATTGATGAGGCTAAAAGCTATTTAAATCGTTACGATTTGGAAGCGATGTTTAGTAACGATGACACCAAACGAACCTTTCAAAACGATTATTTGGATACGTTGGTAAAAGACTTAGTAATGTTTCATTTGACCAAATTGGCCAATGCAAACGCTAATTTGGAGGATTTACAGTTTAACTATAAGCAAGCAGTAAAAACACTTGAACAGGTTATGAAAGGAATAACCGACCCTCCTTGGCCACTTAAAGCCAACAACCCAAACACTTCTATTGACGAGGGTGGCAATGTTGAATTTCACACAAATACAAAACGAAGGAACAGTTTTTAATCCAACTCCAACTTTTTACTATTTATAGTTACAAAATATTTTTTTATGCCAAAAGATAGTTCATCCGCCCAATTATCCAAACAAATAACAGCACCTGTAACCAAAGCACCGGAACAAACCAACCAACCATTGATAGTTAACAAAATGGTGCTGCTATCGCCAGACAGAACACCTAAAGATGTTGGAACGTGGAGAGATAGCCACCGTGCTGCAGAAAGCATTTATTATCCCAATCGGTCAAGAATTTATGACCTCTACAAAGATGTTGAGCTAGATGGGCATTTAAGTGGCATAGTGGAAAAGCGCATAAAAACGATTTTAAATAAAAAAATCCGTTTTGTAAAAGATGGTAAAACCGTAGAAGATGTTTGCGATCTTACAGAAACCATTGAGTTTAGCAATTTGTGCAAAGAAATTTTATGGAGTATTTTTTGGGGCATATCAGGTTTTGAGTTTATACCCGGCGAACAATTTGATTTTAAAGTCATTCCGCGCAAGCACATAAAACCTGAAAAAAAAGTACTCACAGTTAACCAAACAGACTACGATGGCACTTCATACGAAGGCGTGCAAAATATATGGGTGGTAGGCGAAGAGCGAGATTTGGGCTTGTATCTTAAATGCTCCTTTTATGTGATGCTCAAAAAAGGAAACTTTAGCGATTGGGCAAACTATATTGAAATATTTGGGCAGCCATTAGTTGTTACGCGTTACGATGCCTATGACGAAAAAACGAAAGTACAGCTAAACAACGCTATGGAGTCTATCGGGTCGTCCATGCGTTTGAGTATTCCAAAACAGGCCGAAATTGATGTACTAGATGGCAAAACAAGCAATGGCAATGGCGACCTCCAAAATAAATTTAAAGATGCTTGTAACGAAGAACTTTCAGTTATCGTGGTAGGTAATACCGAAACAACCAAAAGCAGCAGCAGCAGTGGTTATGCTCAAAGCAATACGCATAGCGACCAACAGGATGAAATTATCAAAAGCGACATCAAGTTTCTTTTAAACCTCTTAAATAGCAATCATTTTAAAGCTATCTTAAAAAGCTACGGTTACAGTACCGATGGCAAATTTACTATTGAAGAGTTGATGAAACCGGCTGCACAAAAACTACGTGCCGAAACTATCAAAACTTTAAAAGATATTGGACTGCCCATTAAGCACGAACAATTGTACGAAGAGTTTGGATTAGAAAAGCCAGACGATTACGATGCGCAAATGGCTCAGTCACAAAAAGAAGAGGAAGAACAAGAGCAAGAACCAACTGCTAACAATAATGACTTGCCAACCGGTACATCCAAGCCAAAAACCAAAACAAAAGCCAAACAGCAAAAGCAGCCTACGCTATCGGTAATGGATAGGTTTTTTGCAACTTTATCCGATTTTTTCGACCAAGCCCACAAGGATTAAAGCAACACCTTAGTGGGCTTGCCGGTTTGCCATACGCACAGTTAAAACAAGAATTAAACAGCGGTTATCAACACCTTATTTGTGGCCATAGTCACAACTTGCCCTACACAATGCAAGCTGATGACAATAGCGAGCTCATGTCTATTGCCGAGGAAATGGCAAAAGATATTTACTCGCGCAAAAAAATGGTAGATAAGCTGCCCGATGAATTAATAAGTGGTTATGCCGCAAAATTGCTCAATGCCATTACTATAGGCTATGGCATGCCTTCAACCAAAGAGGATGAAGGCATGTTACATGCACTACGCAATAATGTGTATCATTTTAGTGCGGCCAAAGGCTATACACAGGCCAAAAGCTTAACAGAAGCATTATTAGACGAAAATGGGAAACTCCGTACTTGGAGCCAGTTTAAAGCTGTAGCACTAACTATTAATAACGAGCAAGTAAACCAATGGTTAGCAGCCGAGTATCAAAATGCTATTGCTGCAAGCCAAATGGCACGTAAATGGCAAGAAATCATCCAACACAAAGCCATACTGCCATTCTTAAAGTACGTAACTGCTCACGATGGGCGCGTGCGTCCTGCTCATGCGGCAATGGATGGCATTACATTACCGGTTGACCATCCTTTTTGGAAAACCTATTTTCCACCTAATGGTTGGGGATGCCGTTGCTTAATTATTCAACTAGCTCATGCTGTTGTAACCAAGGACACCGATATTTATTTTCCTACCGATAAAGAAGTGCCTAAAATGTTCCGCTTTAATCCCGGAATAGAACAACAGGTATTTAGTAAAGAACATGCTTACTTTAAAGATTTGCCAGCCGGATTAGAAAA
>Ga0209398_1000360_pt1 | contig 29146 bp, 26 predicted proteins | sample AshMeaBigSpring_FD_184125 | JGI IMG/M metagenome (GOLD analysis project Ga0209398, IMG submission 184125) | Groundwater microbial communities from Big Spring, Nevada to study Microbial Dark Matter (Phase II) - Ash Meadows Big Spring (SPAdes)... | ecosystem: Environmental > Aquatic > Deep...
CTACATCAGCACGGCGGTGGGCGAAGAGGAGATCGATCTGGCGGCCAACCAGGAAAAACTGCTTGAGATCGAGAGGGCAATCCGAACGGCAACGCAGAAGCACAATGGCTTCCTTCAGGAGATGGGGTTGCCCGACCTGCCGTGATTTGACTTCAGCCCTCTGAACCCGAAGGGCGAGGTGCTGGATTGGGGTTTACCTACTTCAAATTTCCGGGAAGCGAATAGACGTCGACCCCGTAGGCGCCGAGCGGTGCGAACAGCGTTTTGTCTCCGGAGAGGAGCGACAGGTCGCCGATCCAAAGCCCAATGTCCCAAAGTCCGGCGCTCGCTGGAAACGAATCCAGATCGGAGACGGCAAGTTTGGTGCCGTCAGTTGCCAGCAGGCGAGCGCCCCGTGCCAAAACCTGGGAAGGACGGAAGCCCAATTCCCAGGCCGGTCCCGGAGTGAATTTTGCGGCGTCCGTGAGATCGAAGCGCGAGACGCCGGATTCTCCTGCAGCGAAAAGCGAGCGTTCGCTGAAGGCGACCGGTCCGCCGGCAAAAGTCTGGCCGGCGACCAGAATCGCATCGGCACCGTCGTAGGCGCTGACCTGGATTTCCGGCGAGGTCCGCCCGTTTGCGAGGGCGCGGGTCTGCGTCCAAATCAATGCTCCCGCGCGGTCGAGTTGGGTGATGCCAACGACTGTGCCGGGGAGGTCGACCGCCGGGCGGAGGACGGCCGGGCCACTGGCAGGGACCTCGACGACCTGCAGACGGGATGCGATGTGGGAACGGAAGTTCGGCTTGGCCAAGCCTTTGGTGGCCGGGGTCTGCTCGCGGGCATCGAAGCCGAAGGCGAGGAGGCCGTCCGCAGCAGCCGGGGCCGAGACCGCTGCCACTTTTCCGATCCACGAGACCGGCTGGGCGATCGGGGCCAGGGGATCCAGAATGTCGACCACAGCAACCCCGACCGTGCTTTCGCGGTTAAGCCATGGTCCGGGCCGGAACGCCATGTCGGCGACGTCGGCAAGGAGTGGTTTGGCCAGGAGGACCGGTCCGCCCCAGCGCGCAAAGGACTGCGATTCGAGAAGGATCGCCGCGCGCGAGGGAACCGGAAAGGTGAGCGTCATTTTCAGGGTGCCATTCACGTTGGCCGCATCAAGCAGGAGGGACGTTTTTCCAAGCAGCGGAAGAGCCGGCAGCTTCGAACAATCATAAATTTCTAAAATGGCGCCCGCCGCTGGTGCCTTGGGACTCATGGAAAGCCCGGACACCAGGAGCGGCTGGATCGTGTTCTGGCCAGCCGACCGGAGCACAAAAAGTTTTCCTCCGCGCACGGCGGCATCGGCGATCGCGCCTTCGCCGGCTGGCAGTTCCGTTTCGATGGCATCCGGGTCCGCTGCCGGGGCGATGCGGAAAGTGGCGGACGAAGTGCCCCAACCGGAACCGTCTTCGATTTCGATCAACTTGTCGCCGGCAACCAGAACGCGGTTGACCGGCCAGGCGAGCAGGACATCCGCCAGCACCGACGGGTGGTCGCGGTCCGCAGCTCCAACCACGAAAAGTTCGCGCTGCGAGATCGAGGCGATGTTTTCGCCAAGGGCGGCCGCCCGGCGGGGGGCAAAATCGTGGGCGATCGTTCCCCTGGCCCGCAGTTCGCGCTCGGCCAGATCGATGTCCAGGATCTGCATTTCGTTTGTGACCGATCCGCTTTTCCATGTCGAAACCGGAACGAGTGCCAGCCCGGATTCGGGGATGACCTTGAGCGCCTTCTCATCCCATGTCGCCTCGCTCCAGGCCCAGCCGGCTCCCAGATTCACGCGGCTCAGGAGGGCCGGGCTGGCCGGGGTCGACACATCGAAAAGGGAGGCGGAAATTTTCCCCGAATCGTAGCCGATCGAAAAAACCAGGCCGTCGCCAAGCGGTGTCAGGTGGGTCGACCACCCGGGAACTTCGAGGTGGCCGGCAACGACCGGTTTCTCAGGATCGGCCAGGTCGACGACCCAGAGCGGATCGACTTGTTGGAAGGTGACCACGTAAACGCGCCGGCCGTCGAAACGTGTTGCGAAGAGTGATTCACCTTTGGCCAGCTCAAGGCTGCCAACCGGTGTGGTTCCCGCTCCCGTTCCAAGGCGAAAATTCTCCAGCACCGTCCGGCGCAGGTTCCAAGCCGGTCCCCACGACATCGAGATCGCCGTGCAGATGTCCCCGTTGACCTGAACTTTGAATTTGTCCTGAATCTGTCCGGCGGTGCGGATCGGCGAAGGCGCAAGCAATTCTGTGCCGGATGGCCCGACCCGGAAAATGCGGACTTCAGATTTCCCCCACGTTGACGGCCAGGAATCCCAGACATAGGGAAGCTCGGTCGCCAGGGAAATCCAGTCGCTGCCCGCCGAGAGCTTCGGTGAGGAACCGGCGACCTCGGTCGTCTTCGCGTGGGCAATGGTGCCACTGGAGAGATCGAATTCCGCAAGGCGAACTTTCGGCTGCCAGGCCCCCGACGAGGATTCCCAGCTCTGGGTGACGACAAAGAGCCGGCTGCCGATCATGCGGCTGTCCACCGGCCAGCCGGCCACCGATGCGGTCGCTGCGGTCTTTGCCTGCCCGTCGGAAACGCGCGTCAGCAGGATTTCAGTTCCATTTGTTCCGGGTGTCCGGCTGTAGGTGAGGAGGACAACCGGTCTGCCTGCCGATCCATCCGGAGGCAGAACAAAGAGGTCCTGTCCGCGGGCAGGCAACCGCAGGGCCGAGGTGACAACAGGATCCGACGGGTCCGAGGCATCGATCACCTGCAGACCGCGAAGCTCATTAAAGTAGTAGATTGTATTTCCCTCGACTTTCCAGATGTCCGATTCGTCCGGGACAACTCCAGCGCCCGAGGACTTCTGGCTGGAGTCGGCGGCTTGTGCACTTGTGGTATCGGCCACGGCACCCGATCCTGCCGAAGCCAGAAAAACCGGATTGCCGGGATCGGGGGCGCTTTCCCCGTTCTCGTCCTCACGGGGGGCAAACGCCCGCGCGCCCTGCAAAAAAGCAGCCGGAAACTTCGAACCGGCCGATTGTGTGGACTCCAGGGACTTCCGGGAAACCAGTCTCCATCGGTTTCCGCGCAGGTCCGCAGGTGGTGAGATCCGGTATCCCTTGAGCGGTGCCGACACCTTGAGCAGGGAGCTGTCCACCCAAACCCTTTTTTTGGCATCGTAGCGCTGCCAGGCCAGTTGGTTTACGCCGGGAGGCACGTTCACCACGGCGATCGAGCCGTTTTCGACCAGACGGTATTGAACGGACCGGTCGATTGCCAGCAGGGAACTTCCCGAGAGCAATCCACAGAGCAAGAGGGATAGGGACAGAAACTTGCGCATTCAAGCAAGGCTCGCGCCGGACCAGGTGTTACGCAAGGGGAATCGTCGCATCCGGCCGGATTTTGGAGCGAGATTGTTTTTGTAAAACAGGCAGCATGTGCGATATTAGAGATGGAAATAGGAGGTTGGTGATGAGTTCTCGAAATATCGTGGCAGCGGGTTGGGTCGGACGCCGGCTCAGCGGGACAGCTGTTGCGGTTGTGGCGCTGGGGGCATTGTCGTTTGGTCTGGTCTGGCTGTTTGGCCTGTGGCGGGACCGGTCCGCTCGCTACCAACCGCCCGATTATGCAGCTGAGTTTTTCGTGGCGGAAAAAGATGCCACCCTGTCGAGGATTCCGCTTCGTGCGGCATTTCTCACTACGGGAGATCTCGATGAAGCGACTCTGATCGCAAGGTTTCTTGACAGAAGCCTCGGATCAAACGAGCGGCTCCGCTATCTGCGCCGCCTTGTTCAGATTAATTCTCCCCGCAGCTGGCGGGCGATCTCGGATGGCTATTTTTCGGAATCCCCCCAGAACCAGGCTGTTTTTGCGCGCGTGCTTGCCTCGGTTTCCCGCGCCCGCCTGCAATCCCTGTTGTTGAACGCGCTGGAAACAGCGAATGACTCCGATGCAGCGTCGGCCATCCGGGGGCTCGGGATCGTTGGGGGAGAAGAAAACTTCCGCCGCCTGACCGACATTGCGGGGGATGAAGCCTGGCCGGATCTTTTGCGGAGGGAGGCGGCCCGCGCGCTGCTGCAATCCGGCGACGAGCGGCTTTGCAAGCAGGCGATCCGCAGCCTCGCGCTGATCGGGGCGGATCCGGATGCCGCCGATCTGGCCTCGATCCTGAACGACCCCTCCCGCTCCGAATCGCTGAGGGGTCAGGCGGCGATGGCCCTCGGCAGGATTGGCTCGCCGTTCGCGGGCGATGAACTCCTCAGCGCATTCCACAAATCCTCAAGCCCGGAACTCCGTGAGGCGCTGATCGATGCTCTCGGACACCTGCCTTTTGAGCGGATTGCCGACACATGGAAGTCTGTTCTGGACGATCCTGCGACGCCTTCCGAGTTGAGGGCCGCTGCCGCCGAGTCGCTCGCCAACTCCTCATCTGACGCCGTGCCTTTTCTGGAATCCCTGGCCGCCGGCGACCGGGAAGCCGATGTCCGCGAGATGGCGGCCTGGGCGCTTTCCACCCAGCCACCGGGAGGGACACTCGGCCCAAAAATCGCCGCAATGCTCCGCTCCGAGCCCGAACCGGATGTCCGCCGCCGGCTTTATGAGAGCCTTCTTGCTCAGGCCGAGAATCCCTCGGAAACTGTGATCGACGTGATCCGGCAGGAAGACGACCCGGCCGCGCGCGTGGCTGCAATGAATGCTGCGGGCGATGCGCTGGGACGCGGCCAGGCCCCGGCGCTGGCCTCCACGTTCGATGCCGAGATGGTCCCCGAGCTTCAGGCTGTCGCGCTCGGAAACTCCAGCCTCAACCTGCGCATGCGCGCCGTCTTCGCCCTCCGCCGCGCCGGAACCCCCGCCGCCCAGACTGCCCTCGCGACTATTTCCTCGACCCCTGCACCAGAAATCGCCACCGCGGCCCGAAACGGACTGCAAGCCTCCAGATAAACATATGAAAACCATCCCCCACTCCATATTGGCAAACATCGTTTGCATCCTCCTCGCCACGGCCCTGCCCGTCCTCGCCACCGAGATCACCTGGCCGGTCAAAATTGTTCCAGCAGGGTCGGCGTATATCGAGTGGTCGAGCGACAGCCCGGCCCAGACTGGCAATCTGACAAAGTCCGGATCCATCACGTTTAATGCCGGCGCCAACTTGAATTTCCACTTCGTTGCCAACAGCGGATACAAGCTCATCCATGTCTATAAGAATACCGAGGATGAGATCGCCTGGGTCAACTCCAACGGAGGCAAGGACAGCTTCGGCCCGGTGAGCAAACCTCACACGATCATCGCCGTCTGCGAACTCATCAATCCGACCGGAACGCTCAGCGGAAACTACACGGACGGGAAAAATATCACTGCCATCGCCGATGTGACCGGCAACTACCAGGGGAATGCGACCGTGAAATCTGTTACCCGGACCTACAATGCTGATGTGGCGATGGATGAGTCCGGCAAGCTCAGCGCGATGGGAACTCTGGATGGCTTCACGACAAAGGACGGCAATGCCACAATCACAGGATCCGCGGGTTCGGTGAAAACTGTGGACGATAAACCGTATGCCGCACTCAAGGGCGGTTTTAACGGGATGCGCGACGGCAAACCCTGCACGGGCAACGGGGCGGCTTCCGGTGAGCTGGCGTTCGTCGCAAGCGGCAATCAAACCCAGCTCGAAGGGCAGGCTTCCGGTTCGGCGGTCGTGGACGGAGAAAAGAAGGTTGCCCTGCCGGCGTCCCGGGCGGTTAATGTGCCGGCAGCCGATGTGGCTAAGCTGAAAAAGTCCTGGGGCCTGGCGCTGGTGCTGACCGAGATCACCCCGTCGAAAGGCAAGAAGTATGTCGAAGCCACAGGGACGCTGAGGCTCTCGAATGGCGAATACAGCAAGTTCGCTGCGAAGAAGGTGACCTACACCGCAAAAAACGGCTATCTTGTCAGTTTCGCCTCCGGTAAAAAGCTCGATACGATGGGTGTGCCAGTCTATGTCAAAGACCCCAAAACCGGGAACAACAAGCTGGATTCAAAAGGCAATCCCATCCCCGTGGTTGACCGGAAGAGCACGGTCAAGCTTTCCAAGATGATCCTGACCGAAAGCGGAGGCAAGTGGTCACCCGCCAGCGGGACGATGGAATACAAGTTCCTTGGACAAAAAGGAAAAGGCGACCTCGTTGGCTTTTTGGAATAGCGTCAAAGCGTGGGATCTATAGGCATCGATGAAGCGGGAGCCGCTCAGGAGGCGGGCGGCCCGCCAGCCGTTGAACTGAAAAATATCCGGCGCGCGTTCGATGGCGGGCGCATTGAGGCGCTGCGCGATCTGAGCCTGTCGATCAATCATGGCGAATTTGTCGTGATCGCGGGCCCGAGCGGCTGCGGAAAATCGACCCTGCTGAATCTGATGGGGGTCCTCGACGAGCCGGATGAGGGCGAGGTGCTTTTCTCCGGCCAGAGGCTGCGGGGTGTTTCTGAGCGGACCCGGTTCCGTTCGCGCGAGGTCGGATTCGTCTTCCAGTCGTTCCATCTTTTGCCGACTTTGACGGCGCTCGAAAACGTTCAGATCCCGATGTTTGAAATGCCGTGGCCGCGGCGCGAGCGGATTGAGCGTGCGCGCCATCTGCTTGACGAGGTCGGTCTTGCCGCCCGCCTCAACCACCTGCCATCCGAACTTTCCGGCGGCGAGCGCCAGCGGGTGGCCGCAGCGAGGAGCCTCGCAAATAATCCCCGCCTGATCCTGGCTGACGAGCCAACCGGAAATCTTGATTCCGGGAGCGCGGCCCAGGTGGCGGAACTGCTGGCTTCGCTTCACTCCCGCAAAGCCCTCACCCTCGTCGTGGTTACCCACGACCAGACCTGGGAGGCACGGGCCGGGCGTGTGGTTCGGATGCGCGACGGGAAAGTGGTTTCCGACACAAGCCCGCGCCCCGGACCATGATGTATTTCTCTCTGGTGTGGAAAAATCTCCGCTGCCGCCCGGGCCGGAGTCTTCTCACGCTTGCAGGTGTGGCAGTCGGGGTCGCCGCAGGTGTTGCGATGTTTGGCGTCGCGCGCGGATTCGAGCGCGACCTCCTGAAAAAGTACGCCGCACGGGACACGCAGATGATCGTTACCGGAGCCACAAAAAAACGTCCCTTGCCGACTTTGATTGATGCTGAAATTGGTGGCGAGCTGGCAAAGCTGGCCGGTGTGACCGGTGTTGCCGGAGCGCTCTACGATATCCAGAGTCTTGAGGGCTCGACGGCTGTCGGAGTCCTCGGCTGGCAGCCCGGTACTTATCTCTGGGACCACCTCAGCATCCGCTCCGGGTCAAAGCCGGGCAGGGAAGGCGGCGGTGAAGAGGTCGTGCTGGGGCGGATGGCTGCGGCATTTCTCAAGAAGGGTGCGGGGGATTCGCTCGCCTTCGAAACCGAAACGCACGTGCCGCGTGTGTTCCGCGTGGCAGGCGAGTTTGAAAGTGCGGCCCTCTCTGAGAATGCTTCCGCCATCATGAGCCTCGAACTCCTCCAGTCGCTGCTGGATTGCCCGGGCAAGGTCAATTACTTCAACTTGCGCCTCGACCCGCAAATGTCTCCGGAGCAGTTCGAGGCCCTCAGGGAGACGATCCGTTCGCGATACCCGGACCTCAACGTGCTGAAGGCCGATGAGATAGCGGGAAATAACACAGGGATCCGCGTGGCCAGAGCCATGAGCACCGCCACATCGATCATCGCCCTGCTGATCGGAATTCTCGGGGTCATGAACAGCGTGCTCATGAGCGTCTTCGAACGCTCACGGGAGATCGGTCTCCTGATGGCTGTTGGCTGGAAAGTCCGCCGGGTTGCCGGGATGGTTCTGATCGAATCCCTCGCACTGTGTCTCGGCGGGGCGGCGGTTGGTGTGGCAGTGGCTGTGGCCGGAATAAGCACCATGCAGCAGATGGAATTTCTGCGGGGAAAATTCTCGGCAGAGTTCGGGGCGGACCTGATTGCGGCTGCATTTCTGGTGGCCGCAGGAGCTGGCCTGCTCGGCGGGCTCTACCCCGCAGTTCTGGCCTCGAGCTATCAACCTTCTGAGGCGCTCCGCCATGAATGAACCGCAGCCCCCGGTGATCGGGAATGCGCCCGGCCGCTTCACAAATCTGGATGTCTTCGTCGCGGCCAACACGCTGTTTTTTGCCGGCATGTGCGCGTTCCGTTACCTCGATCGTTTTCTCGACTACCGCGGAGCGGGAAACCTCCACGAGTTTTTTATTTATGCCGCCGGAATTCTGACGGCGATCGGATTGCTTTGGTGGCATTTCAGAAAATTCCCCATCCCGTCCTGGCTTTTGTGGTGCCTGCAAGCGGGGATCGTCATGCACTTCGCGGGCGGGTTTATCATGGTCGACGGCCGCCGGCTTTACGACACCCACCTGTTCGGGATTTCCCAGGAATGCTTCCGCTACGACAAGCTGGTTCACCTCGCGAATGCCTTTATCGCGGCGCTGCTTGTGGGCCGTCTGCAGCCGGATCGCAGCCGGGGGGAATTTGTGGCCGCCTCGTTTGTTTTGCTGACTGTTCTGGGGCTGGGATCGGTGGTGGAGATTATCGAATATTTCGTTTGCGCCACGATCCCGGGAAATGGAGTCGGATCCTATGATAACAATATGCAGGACCTTGCCGCCAATTTCCTTGGTGGTTCGCTTTATGTGATATTCCGCATGACGCGGGCGCGGGTCCGTGCTGCCTCATGAGCCGGCAAAGCATGTCGCCGCGTGCACTCAAAATCCTTGGGGCTTTGGAGGTGGCTGCAAGCACGGCTTTGGCCCTGGTTGCGGTTTGGATCCTCGCGCCACGGCTTCATCTTGCCGGCATGGTGACGCTGGTCTACCTCGCCGGGGCCTTCACTGCACTTTACGGCCTCTACATTTCTCCGGTGATTATCCACGGTGATCCTGCCGGAGTTCGAGGCCTGGGAACCTGGCGGACCTGCTTTGTCAGGACCGATAACCTGCGCGCCGCCAGCCTGGTTTACGGAGGCTTCACCGCTGGCACGCTGATCGCCATAGTTGCTTGGATCGCGATCTTTGATCCCGCGCGGGCCGGACAGATTTATTGGAAGTCGGTCCCGGTGAAGTTTGCCCTCTACCTGGTCAGCGCGACCGTGCAGGATCTTTTTTGGCTGTCGTTCATCCTGGTTCGCTTGAAGGGCGTGTTCTCAAAGGACGGGCGGGCGTCCGAGGGCATGCCGCAACCGCTCGCACAGGTCGCCATCTGCGCGCTCTGCGCGGGCCAGTTTGTGTTGTATCACGCCCCGAACCTTCCGCTCATGGGAGCCTCGCTGGTTGCGGGGCTGATTATCAGCCGCCTCTATCTTTCGATCCCCAACCTCCTGGCAGCGGCACTCAGCCATGCGGTGATCGGAACCGCGCTCCACCGGATCGTGGGGCTGTGCATGAGGAGCGGGCCGTTCTACGAGGATCAAACGGTTTATCCTCTGCGCACGCTCTTCCCGTTCACAAAAAACATCATCCGTGACATGTGGTAGCCTCAGCCGCCATGCAGGGCGGTGCGGGGGCGGATCGAGGCCGCTCTCAGGGCCGGGTAAGCCGCCCCGAGGATACCCAGACCCGCCGCGACTGCGATGGCGGACAGGATGAGGCCCGGACCGAAATCCGCAGTGATGCGTCCGCGCATGAATTCCATCGACTGCATGACCAGAACCGTCCCCACTCCGAGAAGGCTGCCTACCCCTGCTCCCGCAAGGGTGATTAGCACCGATTCGAGCACGATCATGGCAACAATGCGTCTTCGATGCCAGCCCACCGCCACAAGCAGGCCGATTTCCCGGCTGCGCTCTTGAACGCTCATGAGTACTGTATTCGTGATGCCTAACGTCCCAATAACCAGTGCGATTGCCGCCGTGACGAGGCTCATGGCCTTTGAGGCCTGCACCCCGGCGAAGTTTGAGGCCACTTCTCCGGCACGAAAAAACCGGAGCCCCCGGAACTTGCGCTCGATGAGCGTCCGGAGCGCTTCGAATTCCTGGCTGCTGAGCGTGCGATCGAACCGGATATTGAGAAAGTTGATCTTTTCCGGCCGGCCGGTGAGCGCCTGTAGCTGGGGCAGGGGGATAATAACGGCCCCATTCTCCACAAGCGAGGAGCTTTCGAATACTCCCGCTACCCGGAACGTCCGGTCTTTAATGCGCAACGAGTCGCCGGGCTTTTTCATCAAAAGACTCGCGGCGATCCCGCCAAGGAACGCGACACTGCCGGTCTCTCCTTTGGCCGGGTTCGAACCCTCGCGCAGCACGAGATGGTCCCAGAGGAACGACCCCGGCTCCCAACCGTAAATGATCACTCCGTCCGAGCCCTCAATCGTGAAAAAATCGGAGAGCATCGGGGCCACGGCGCCAATGCCGGGCATCGCGGAAAAATCTTTCGCACGCGCCTCATCAAATTGTCCGGGAAGCAGGCTGCCGCGGGTGATCTTCGCAACAATCGCGTCGGTGTTTCTCGCGAGGTAGGCATCCTCGAAACTCCGTTCAAACCCCCACGAGATCGCGCACATGGCCACACCGGCTCCCACTCCAATGGCTACGCCGGCGGCAGTGAGTGCGCTCCGGGTTTTCCGCCGGTGCAGGTTTTTCCAAACGATGGAAAGAAATCTCACTGTTCCTCCTCCATCTTGCCGGAAACGGTGACCGGCCGGGCGCCGATGATCCATTGGGCCACCTGCCCGGGGTCCACGTAGCGCAGCGGACGGCCTTGGCCCCATTGCTTCAACTCCGGAAGCGAGTGGAGGAAGGCAGCGATTTGATCGCAGGCGTCCCGGCGGCGGGCGGGAGTCGAATAGTCCATCGAAAGCATGCCCGAGCGCTCAAGCGCAACCTCCGGAAACAGGCAGGATTTCCACCATGTTTTTTGCTCGGACAGCCCGGCATATTCCATGCAGAGGCCGATGAACGAGCCGCAGCCGCCCCCGGAAAACCGGCTGCCCGGAGTCCGGGTCGAGGCCACATCCATGCCGAAGCGGCTGAAATCACGATTGTCCAAGTATTCGATCATCCGCCTGATCCGTTCCCCGTCAAGCCGCCATTCATGGCTCACGATGAATCGGGGCTCTGCGCCCGCGTGATCGAGCAGGCGGACCGGCTCGATGCCGAAGGTTCTGTCTCCATGCAGCGCGAGCACGAGGCGTCTGAGTTCCTCCGGGTTGTTTTTTTCGCCCGGCATGGACGCCCACATGACGTCGCCCTTGATCAGGTGAAGAAACTCCAACACAGCAGCCGGGATGCCCTTCATTGCGGAGCTGTTGGTTTGTCCAGCCCACTCGAGGAAGGCCCCGCTTTTCTTTGAAGCCGCTTTCCCTTTCCACTCGATGGTCGGGCCCTGATAAAGGCAAAGAACAAAGACATGACCGAGGCCAGCGGAGGGACCGTGAAAAAAATCCCCGGAGCCCTTGGGGTCAAAGTGAAAAGCCGTGCTGCGAATCAGGCCCTCCAGGCAGCTGGCCGGCGTTGAATAATCCGGGTACCACGGCACGCGGGACCCCGCTTTGATCGTTCCGGAATCTTCCGGCCAGTAAATGTACGGCCTCCAGACATACACGCGAAAGATGGCCCGGACAACCTCGACATCCAGGCCGCTGCTCGTGCAGTCACTGCATTCCTTCTCCCGGAAATCGACGGACACAGTTGTCCGGCCGCCATCTCCTGTGGTCGGGTGGAGGCCCTCGAGGAAAAACTCGCGCTCGCGGCGTTCCCCGAAAAGTTTCCCCACAGGAATCCACTCATCCGGAGGAATGTAGTCTCCCGTCTGCTGTGGCTCAGGCACATTTGCCGGAGCAGGATTTCTTTTCCTGTCGGCGTTCATCGTCCAGAGACGCAGATGACCGTAAGGGACTCCCGCTGGCCAGCGATCCGGTTCGATCTCCTTGAACGAAACCGATCGAAGGTCGCGCGTCATCCTCCCGGGGTCGGATGCGCAATATCGAAAACGGATTTCTCCTCCGGCAGAAATCCGGTCGGGGCGGCGAACGCGAAATGACGTGAAGGAGGCCCCGGGAATGCCGTTGCCTTCCATCCCGGGAAAAAGCCCGAATCCATCTGCCCAGTCGGGAACGCCGTCGCCGTCAAAATCCATGTCGTTCGAGAAAACGGTAACCGCCGGACGTCTTGCCGGCGCGTTCTGGTGCAACTCAAAAGCGACCACCGGCTGGACTCGGGGAGCGGTAGGGCTCGTGACGGGGGCGCATCCTTTTGCCGATGCACCGCAAAGGGCTGGAGCAGGAAACCCAAGAAGCAAGTGCGCAGCCAGGGCGGCGTGCAGGCGGGCGACAGCCCTCATCGCGCGCTCAGGCAGGGGCATGGCAGTGGGATTTCTGCGTTCCCGGGTTAAGTTCGGAGATCGTTCTTCGGGCCTCGCTTGCAAGAACCTTGCGGGAGTTGCTTTTCTGGAGGGAAGCCATCCTGACTTGTGCCGTGATCCGTTCGAGCGAGAGCAGTTTTAAGAGATGCGAGGGGAAGCTCATCTCCCCCCAATAGCAGACGTCGTGCTCCACCGAACCCGAAGAGGTCGCATAGTCGATCCGTGCGGCAGTAACCGGCCACCCATGGGCGGCCGCCGGCTCGAACAGGGCGGATTTAAACGGAGCAAGAAAGGACCCGTCCGTCGTGGTCCCCTCGGGGAATATGCATGCCACCACACCACACCTGACGCAGTTCTCCACCAGCGCCGTGACCGTGGGCAGATCCGAGACCCTGCCGCGCTGGATAAATAGGCAGCCGAACCCCCGCACAAGCGGGCCGATCAGCGGCCATCGTGAAACCTCCTGCTTGGACACAAATGTCATGGGGCACAGGGCGGCCAGGACCAGGCCGTCCAGGTAGCTCAGATGGTTGGAGGCAAGGAGTCCGCCTTCCGGCACAGCCCCGCCCAGTTCGCAGTGCACGCCGAGCACCCGCAAAGTTGCGGCACTGGCAGTTTGCAGGGCGCGGGCCCTCGCGAACGGGCGGTCTTCCCGCAGAGTGAATCGAAGTGCCACGGCGAGCCGGAGCCCGTGCGTCATCGCGATCAGGAATAATCCTGCCAATCGGGTGAACGCGCGCGCAACGCTCTCGCGGTTCCACCAGATGTCAGGAGGGCCGGGGATTCCCCGATTCGCCACAATGTTTGAAATTGGGTTCACTCGGAGGGATGATTTTTGCAAAAGAAACGGAAATCTTTGTAAGCCGGCGCCGAATCCAAGTCGATCACGCAGAGGAAGTCGCTTGTCCGGAAATCCCGATCCAACGCGGGCGGGCCACAGACTTTTGCGCCAAAGGAGAGGTAGGCGGAAAACAGTTTCGGGATGGGCGGCGGAATGGAATCCTTCAATCCGAGCGGGATCGCGCATTCCGGAAGGGGAACCGTGCGGAATGAAAGCTCGGCCAGATGGCTTCGCTGCAGCCTTTGATAAACCGCCGCAGCTTTGGCCGGCGCTGTCGAAAAAAGCGAGCAGGATCCGAGAAGGAAACGTAAGCCACGGCTCGCTGCATGGTCCAGGATTCCTCCCCAGAGCAGGCCGATGACCGCTGCGTTGCGATGATCAGCGCGCACGCAAGCCCTTCCGAGCTCCAGGGTCAGGGGTTCAATGCCGCGAAAGGGTGCGAGATCAAACTCGCCGCCGCAGAAAAAACCTAGGTTGGCGAGGGCGTCGGCTCCTGTTTGAAGGCGGTAAGTGCCGATGACCTCGCCTTGCTTGGTTTCCGCGATCAGGTGCATGGCAACCTGATCGAAAGGGTCGGTATCCAATCCGGTGCGCAAGGAGCTCGCATATCCGCAGCCAAGCTCCACGTTGAATATGGCAAACCGTAACCTTTGAACCCTCTCGAGATCATCGTCATTTTCCGCAGTGCGTAACTTGTAGCTCCCGCTTGCCCGCCCGGCTGCAATCGCCCTCAAGGGAATCGATTTCCGAGCACGATTCCGGTCTTCTGGGATGTCCGAACCCGTCGCGATCACCGGGTCAACGGAATCTCCCATGGCCGTGCTGGCTGATGTTCATCGATGCCTCGAAATTACTCTCAAAAATGCACCGGTTCAAACAAAACCGTGCGAGACAATTCACTTGTGTGAGCGACCGAAATCATCATTTTTCGCTGCAGCCTCCGAAGTTTGGGTGCTAGAATCCAACAGATGTTCTCAAAAATTTTCAAGCGCCCTGAGCTGGCGGGTTTTCTTGCGCTGATGGCTTGCGGGGTCGCGATTTGGCTGGGGGCATTTGTCTTTTACAAGGAACCGGCAACCGGTTCTGCCGCGCCTCCGATAGCGGCAAAGACGCCGGAGAAGCCCGCGCAACGCGCCCTCACCGGCACCGGGCTCCCGCCACTTTCTCCGCCTCCAGCGGCCGCACAAGCGGACGCGGATGACGACAAGATTTCAGCGATCATTTCCAATACCAACCTCGACTTTCCTGCCGCCGTCGACCAGCTCCTCGGACTCCTCCCCACCCTGGGGGAATCCGCGCAGGATGAGGCCGCCCACCACATCGCCAACCTTTCCGATGACGACCAATCGAAAAAATGGGTCGCACTGGTTGTCGCCAGTAAGATCCCCGCCGCTGCCGCCGAGGTTCTTTTCAATGACATGCTCAACCGCCCGCACGAGATCCTCCTCCCCGCACTTGCCACGATGGCCGACGCCCCCCAGCACCCCAAACAAAAGGACAGCGCTGAAACCCTCGAGATCCTCTATGGCGATCCCCCCCAGGGCACGACCTGGGACGCCTGGATCAAAGCTAAAGTCGCTGAAGAGGCCAAGTAAGCCTCCCCCCCCCGAACCGCATCGAACCGTATGCCACCCACCCCAAAAACACTCCTGGCGGAAAGCGCATCATTCCCTTCATTTTTTCTTGAAGCATTTGAAGTGGCGTGCTAGAACGTGCTGACATGCCATCAGTTATCGAGCCATCCCCCGCGGGCAAGCCGGCACGGACGCCGCTCTCTGAGATTGAGATCGAGGCGATCGAGCTGTTCATCAATTTTTTGAAGTTGATCGGGTTGCCGAAGTCGGTCGGGGAGATTTACGGGTTGCTCTTTGTGTCTTCGAAGGCGCTTTCGATGGAGGACTTGATGGAGCGGCTGCAGATCAGCCTGGGGGCGGCGAGCCAGGGGCTGAAGCTGCTGCGGTCGTTCGGGGCGGTGAAAGTGGTGTATGCGCCCGGCGAGCGGCGGGACCATTTTGTTGCGGATCTTGAACTGAGCCGGTTTGCGACATCGTTCATCAAGGGGGAACTCAAGCCACGGATGGAGCGTGCTTTGCAGCGGATCGAACACATGGAATCCCTCACAGCTGGAATGAATCCCGAGGAGAAAAAGGCGGCCTTCCAGCGGATCGAGCGGCTTAAGCACTGGATGGAGCGCGGGCAAAAGATGATGCCCTGGATTTTGAAGTTTTTGGTGAGCTAGTGCGCCAGCCTGGCGCGGGCCTGTGAAAAACCAGGAAAAATTTGAAAAAATCTGCATGGACCAGTGGCAAAATGCCGCTGATGACCAGAGGCGGCAGCTTGCACCAGCCTAGTGATGGCCGGAAAAAACAACCTTCCAACGGGAACGACTCCGCCCGCATCTCGGCGGGCACGGGGATCTGTGTTGTGGCTTACGGGTCTTCCCGGCTCTGGAAAATCGACCCTCGCGGCGGGGCTGGTGAGAGAACTTCAGGAAACCGGCTTCGGGGCGTTCAATCTGGATGGTGATCATCTCAGGCAGGGCCTCTGTTCAGACCTTCAGTTTTCCCCGGAAGATCGGGCGGAAAATATCCGGCGGGCCGGGGAGGTCGCGGCCCTTCTGGCCGGGGCGGGCCTGATGGTCGTTTGTTCGCTCATTTCGCCGTATGCGGCCGGGCGGAAGCTGGCGCGCGCATGCTGCGTCCGTGATGGGCTTCGTTTTGCCGAGGTATTTGTGGACGCGCCGGTTGAGGTTTGCCGCGAACGGGATCCGCGGGGGCTCTACCGCAGAGCAGAAGCGGGGGAAATCCGCGACTTCACCGGTGTGAGCGCCCCCTACGAGCGGCCTGAATCCCCGGATTTGACAATCAACACGGCCGAGCTCCCGCTGGACGAATCCCTCCGGCAGCTTCTTGCTCTTGCGCTCCGGATGGCGGCCTGACGGCTTTCCGCCCGCGCGATTTTTCACTTTCATGACATCGACCCAATCCAATAACGAAAACTGGACAACCGTCATCACCCCGCACGCGAGCCTGTTCCATATTCCGGTGCGTGAGATCTGGGAATACCGGGAACTGATCATGCGCCTCGTTCACAGGGATTTCGTCTCGCGCTACAAGCAGACCGTTCTGGGGTCGCTTTGGTATGTGATTCAGCCGCTCTTCACGAGCCTGATGTTCGTTCTGGTGTTCAACAAGATCGCACAAATCTCGACCGGCGAGATCCCCCCGATGCTCTTCTTCATGGCGGGCACCGTCTGCTGGAGGTATTTCAACGACTGCGTCACGAACACCGCCTCGACGTTCAGCACGAATGCCGGCCTGTTCGACAAGGTGTATTTTCCGCGGCTGGTCGTGCCGATCTCGCAGCTGATTGTCAACCTCATCGGCTTCGCCATGCAGATGGGGCTCTTCCTGGCCTTCTACGTCTATTACCTATGGACCGGTGCCCCGATCGAGATGGGATGGCGGATCATCGTCCTGCCGTTCCTCCTTTTCCAGATGGCCGCGCTCGGGCTCGGCGTTGGGTGCTTTGTCTCGGCCCTCACGACGCGGTTCCGCGACCTGCAGATCATGCTCGGGTTCTTCATGCAGCTCTGGATGTATGCGAGTTGCGTCGTCTACCCGCTGAGCAAGGTTCCGGAGAGCTACCGCTGGATCTACTCCCTCAACCCGATGGTCTTCGTGATCGAGGCATTCCGCTTCGCCTTCATGGGGCAGGGCACCGTCTACCTCATGCAGCTCGTTGTGAGCATGATCATCGGCCTCGTGGTCGTGTTCCTCGGCCTCGTCCTCTTCAACCGCATGGAGCGGACCTGCGTCGATCTTGTCTAAAATTTTCTAAAATGTCTGACGCTGTTATCAAAGTAGAGAACCTCTCAAAGAAATACCGGCTGGGGGTCATCAACCGCCGGATGCTGGTCGACCAGATCGAAAGCTGGGTTTACCGCAAGCTCGGGCGCCCGGATCCGAATGCCTCGGTATTCGAGCATGCCACCGACCGGATGCCGACGCCCTACGATTTCTGGGCGCTGCACGATGTGAGCTTCGAGATCAACCGCGGCGACATTGTCGGGATCATGGGCCGGAACGGCTCGGGCAAGTCGACGCTCCTCAAGCTCCTCTCACGCATCACGGCCCCCACGGCCGGCCGCGCGTTTCTCAAGGGCCGGGTGGCCAGCCTCCTGGAGGTCGGCACCGGGTTCAACCTCGAGCTGACAGGGAAGGAAAACGTCTACCTGAACGGCAGCATCCTCGGGCTCAAGCAGAAGGAGATCGACGATCGCTACAAGCGGATCGTTGATTTTGCAGAGATCCCGGACTTCATGGATACGCCGGTGAAGCGGTATTCGAGCGGAATGCGCGTGCGCCTGGCTTTTGCGGTCGCTGCTCACCTGGACCCCGAGATCATGATTCTCGACGAGGTGCTTGCGGTGGGCGATGCCAAGTTCCAGGAGAAGTGTCTCAACCGGATTACCGAGATCAAAAACTCAGGGGTCACCGTCCTCTTCGTGAGCCACTCGGCCCAGAGCGTCCTGCAGCTTTGCACGCGCGGCATCCTGCTTCACGAGGGACGCGTGATCGCCGATGGCACGGCGCAGGAAACGACCGCCAGCTACCTTGAATCGATGCAGATCAAAATGCCCGAGGATATCGACTCGGGCCTGCCCGACAGCCGGGTTGGGCGCTTTGCCGGCGAGATTGCCGAGATCCTCCTCCAGCACATGAGCGGCGGGCGCGTCGTGTTTAACGTCCCGATCCAGACGGAGAGCGGGGTGAAGGTGGTGGATGTCGGCTGGATCGCCGAAGCCCGCATACGGACCCTCCGCACCGAGCCGACATGGAGCGCCGCGCCGGACATCTGCGCCAGCATTGTCTCACCCCGCCGCCTGCCATCCCAGATCACCGAGGAAAACCTGGACTTCCTGCGTTCCGGTGCCCGCGAGATTTGGACGGTCCAGGGCGACGGAAAAATCATCCGCTATACCAAGGTCGGCGACAAATACCTGATCGATAAAACGATCCCCCTCGCCGTGAAAAACCTCTAGGAACCGCGCGCGCCGGAGATGATTGAAGTCTGCCTGACGATCGATAAGCACACCGTCGAGTGCGGCTATGTCACCGTCTTTTCCCTGCTTGAGCATGCTTCGGAAAAGGTGTCGATCATGGTCTGCTACGATCGCGACGAAGGCCTGCCGGCACATGACTGGAGCGACAGGCTTCGGGCCTGCAACTTCGATTTCGATCTCCGATACCAGATGATCGACAACCGGCCGTTCCGGGGGATCAAGGCGATGTTCGACAGCTACGCCTGCTACCTTCGGATGAGCGCGCCGCAATATGCGCTCAGCGACCGGCTGATGTATCTCGACGCCGACATGGTTTTCACCGGCGACATCGCACCGCTCTACCACATGGATCTCAGTGGGGCCACGATCGGGCTTCTCAAAAGCGGAAATTGCGCCGTCCGTCGCGACAAGGAGCGCGAGCTTCTCGCCAAATTTGGAAAGCAGGGGGACGATCCCTACTTCGGCGCGACAATCGCCCTCATCGATGCCGCCAGATACCGCGATGCAAATAAGCTGCAGGCATGCATCGATGTCGCAAAGACTTACCCCGGATTCCTCGTTCTTTACGACCAGTCGATCCTGAATTGCGCCTTTGCGCTGGACGAGATCGCATCCGTCCCGCTGACTTGGATCCAGGAGGCTCCCAGGTCCGGAAGGCTTCCGGATTTCCGCCCCGGCATGATCCATATCTGCGGGAGCCCGAAACCATGGGACCTCCTCGGCGAGTGGTTTCATCCCTACTACAAGGAATGGCGGGCCGTCGCCACCCGGGGCGGGCTTCCCGGCGTAAACTGGAAAAACTATTTCAGCGCCCAGGCGCTCCGGCGGGCTTGGCGTGTGCGGAGGCAATATGCGGTCTGGCTGAAACCTTAACTTCCCCCTTAACGATTGTCCGCAGGTCTCCTCCTGAACCAAAATCCAAGCGAGCGGTTGCGGACGGTGCAGTGCAATCATCCGCAGACCGATCCCCCGTCTGCTCTAACACTCAGTAACAAATAACCAATATGGCAAAGCAAACATTCGAGCTGGACAGCGCCAGCATTCTTGTGACCGGAGGGACCGGTTCGTTCGGGCAGCAATTCATCCGGGCGGTTCTCGACCGGAAGAGCGACACCCGGGTGGTGGTCTACTCGCGCGACGAGCTCAAGCAGTATGAGATGGCGCAGAAATTTCCGCGCTCCCGGTTCCCCGGCATCCGTTTCTTTATCGGCGACGTGCGGGATAAGGACCGCCTGGTCCATGCCATGGAGGGGGTCGATACGGTGGTGCATGCCGCGGCTCTCAAGCAGGTGCCGGCGGCGGAATACAACCCGTTCGAGTGCATCAAGACGAACGTGCTCGGCGCGCAGAATGTGATCGATGCCGCCATGACGCACGGGGTCCGGCGGGTCGTGGCGCTCAGCACCGACAAGGCCGCCGCGCCGATCAACCTCTACGGGGCCACGAAGCTTTGCTCGGACAAACTCTTCGTGGCCGCCAACAACTACCGCGGGCACCGCGACATCAAACTTTCGGTCGTTCGCTATGGCAACGTGATGGGCAGCCGGGGGAGTGTGATCCCGTTTTTCTTGGAGAGGCGCAAAGATGGCGTGCTGCCGATCACCGATGAGCGGATGACCCGCTTCAACATCACGCTTGAAGAAGGGGTTGAACTGGTGATGCAGGCGCTGGTGACAATGTGGGGCGGCGAGATCTTCGTACCGAAAATCCCGAGCTACCGGATCACCGATGTCGCCGAGGCAATCGCTCCCGGCTGCCGCCGCGAGGTCGTCGGGATCCGGCCTGGCGAGAAGCTGCACGAGGAGATGATCACCGAGACCGACGGATTCAACTCGATCGAATTCGACCGGTATTTCGTGATCCTTCCGTCGATGCCGCTTTGGGATGAGGAGAAGTTCCGGCAGGCCTTCGACGGCCGGCGTTGTGTGGTCGGCTTCAAATATAGCAGCGGGACGAACGACCGGTTTCTCACTGTTGACGAGCTGCGCGCGCTGATCGATGCGCACGTTGCCGGAAAGTGATTTTGCACCCATGATTCCCTACGGCAGGCAGTCGATCAACGAGGAGGATATTGCTTCCGTGGCGGCCGTGCTGCGCTCCGATTGGCTTACCCAGGGGCCGGCGATCCCGGCTTTTGAAGACGGATTTTCGAGGGAGCTCGGCGGCGGACATTGCGTGGCAACCTGCAATGCCACTGCCGCGCTGCACCTCGCCATGGTCGTGGCCGGGATCGGTCCGGGCGACCGGGTTGTGACTTCGCCGGTCACGTTCCTCGCCTCGGCAAATGCCGCAGCCTACGTTGGTGCCACTCCGGATTTCTGCGATATCGATCCCGTGAGCTTCACCCTCGATCCGGAAGCGTTGGAGCGGAATTGGAAGGATGACACCAAAGCGGTTGTCGCGGTCGACTATGCCGGTCAGGCTGCCAATCTTCCGGAAATCTCACGCATCGCGCGCGAGCGGGGAGCGGTTGTGATCGAGGATGCCTGCCATGGAGTCGGCGGCGCATTTTTCGGTCCGTCCGGTCAGCCGGGACCGTGGAAGCTCGGCTCAAATCCCTGGGCGGACCTCGCGACCTTCAGCTTTCATCCGGTCAAAACCATGACCTCTGGCGAGGGCGGGATGCTTGTGACCGCAAATGAGGAATTCGCGGATCGGGCGCGGATGCTGCGCTCGCACGGGATTGTCCGCAGTCCGGACCGGTTTATCGGTCCGGCGGATTGTGAAGTAACCGGCGAGAAGGGGTCGTGGTTTTATGAGATGCAGGAGTTGGGCTTCAACTACCGCCTCACCGATCTGCAGGCTGCGCTCGGGCTCAGTCAGCTTTCGCGGCTGCAGTCGTTTCTCGGGCGCCGGAGAGAGATTGTAGCCGCCTATAACAAGGCCTTCGACGGGTTGCCAGGCCTGAGCATTCCGGGGATGCGGGATGCCCGCGATGCGGCGGTTGCCTCGTGGCATCTTTACACTGTGCAGATCGATTTTTCCGACCTCGGGAAATCGCGCACGGCGGTGATGGGCGGGTTGCGCGAGGCGGGCATCGGCACGCAGGTCCTCTATATACCTGTTCACCTCCAACCATGGTATCGTCGGACTTTCGGCTACGCTCCGGGGAAATGTCCCGCCGCCGAAGAGTTTTACGGCAGGGCCTTGAGCCTTCCGCTTTATTCGGCTATGACCGATACGGATGTCGATCTGGTTATTCAGTCCGTCCGCCGGATATTTTCTAACTAACCACCCGCCCCCATGCCAATCAGCAGCACCGTCACACTCGGAAAGAACGTGTTCATCCCCCATCCGGACCTGGTCAATCTCTACGGGTGCACGGTCGGCGATGACACGAAGATCGGCACATTCGTCGAGATCCAGAAAGGAGCCGTTGTCGGCAGCCGGTGCAAGGTCTCATCGCACACGTTTGTCTGCGAGGGGGTGACAATTGAGGACGAGGTCTTTGTCGGTCACGGAGTCATGTTCACAAACGATCGGATGCCGCGCGCAACGAGCGGCGGGCAGCTCCAGACCGAGGCGGATTGGGCGGTTATTCCCACGCGCGTCGGCAAGGGAGCTTCTCTCGGCAGCGGGGCGGTCATCCTCTGCGGTATTGAAATCGGCGAAGGGGCCATGATCGGAGCGGGTGCGGTCGTGACGCGTGATGTCGCGCCCCATGCAATCGTGGCCGGTGTGCCCGCGCGCCTGATCGAGCGCGAGGCGCGCGGATAGTTTCAATTTTTCCAATACTATGATCAATATTGCTGTCGTCGGCTGCGGTTACTGGGGTCCGAATCTCATCCGCAATTTTCTTTCAACCCCGGGCGTGTGCCTTGTTGCTGTCTGCGACGTGAATGCGGACCGTCTTAAATCGATTCAGGAGCGGCATCCCGGCATTGTGACCACAACGGATTACGACGGCCTCCTCGAGATGCCCGAACTGGATGCCGTCGCAATCGCCACGCCGGTTTCCAGCCACTACCCGCTCGCCAGCAAGGCGCTGAAGGCCGGCAAGCACGTGATGGTCGAGAAGCCGATCACGTCCACCGTGGCCGAATGCGAGCACCTGCTCGAACTCGCGGCCGCGAAGGATCTCGTGCTCATGGTGGACCACACGTTTGCCTACACAGGCGCTGTGCAGAAAATCAAATCGATGGTCGAGGCGGGCGAACTCGGCCGGCTGCTGTACTACGATTCCGTCAGGATCAACCTCGGGCTGTTCCAGCACGATGTGAACGTGCTCTGGGATCTCGCGGTGCATGACCTGGCAATCATGGACTTCGCGCTGGGCGAGGAACCCCACTCTGTCTCGGCCACCGGGCTGGCCCACCTTCCCGGCCAGCACGAGGACGTTGCCTACCTTACCTGCTTCTTTGAAAGCAACCTCATCGCGCATTTCCATCTCAACTGGCTGTCGCCCCTGAAAATCCGGCGCACGATCATCGGCGGAGACAGCAAGATGGTTGTCTATGACGACCTCGAACCGAGCGAGAAGCTCAAAATCTACGATCGCGGGGCGGCCCTGGCGGAGCAGAGCGAGGAGAGCCTGCACCGCGTTATCGTCGATTACCGGATGGGCGACATGTGGGCTCCTCACCTGAACCAGGGCGAAGCCCTTCGGCTTGAGACGTCACATTTCGCCGACTGCATTCGGAACCGCAAGCAGCCGATCACCGATGGGCAGGCTGGACTTCGGGTTGTCCGGATCCTTGAGGCGGCGGACAAATCGCTCGCGCTTCGCGGGCAGCCGGTCGAGATCAAAAAATGATTAGTGAGGTGGGCCATTTCTCATGAACGGAGGCACAGTGAATTTGAAGAACAAAAAAGTTATCGTCACCGGCGGGGCCGGTTTTATCGGATCCGAGCTGAGCCGCCAACTGGCGACAGCCGGAGCCGACGTCGTGATTGTGGACAACCTGGCCAATGGCAAGCGCGAGAACGTCTCGGAGATCCTCTCCGATCGCTGTTGCCTTGAGGTGGCGGACATCCGCGACCGGGAGCGGATGAGCGCGCTGGTCAAAGGGGCTGACCATGTGTTCCACCTCGCCTGCCTGGGGGTTCGCCACTCGATCCACTCACCCGTCGAGAACCACGAGGTCAATGCCGCAGCGACGCTGCACCTGCTGATCGCGGCGCGCGAAGCCGGTGTCTCGCGGTTTGTGTATGTGTCGAGCTCCGAGGTTTACGGCACGGCGATGCACGTGCCTCAGCCGGAGGATCATCCGACCTATCCCATGACGGTTTACGGCGCGGCGAAACTGGCTGGCGAGTGCTACACACGGGCGTTCCACCGGACCTATGGCTTTCCCACCGTCGTCATCCGCCCGTTCAATACCTATGGCCCGCGCTGCCACCACGAAGGCGACAGCGGCGAGGTCATTCCGAAATTTCTGCTCCGCACGCTGGCCAACAAGCCGATGGTGATCTTTGGCGACGGCACCCAGACCCGTGATTTCACTTATGTCTCGGACACCGCGCGCGGGATTATCGCCGCCGGACTTAGCGACGGCGCGGTCGGCGAGACGATCAATATCGGCAGCGGCTTTGAACTTCCGATCAGGGAACTTGCCGAAGAGGTGCGCGCCGCGACCGGGCGCTCGGATGCACGCGTCATCCACGAGGCCGACCGGCCGGGCGATGTCCTCCGGCTCTATGCCGACACCACGAAGGCGCAGGGGCTGATCGGCTTCCGGCCGACGGTCTCGCTTCGCGAGGGTCTCGGTCAGTTGCTCGCATGGTATGAGGCGCAGGGGAAGTCGCCCGAACAGCTCCTTGAGGATGAAATCGTGAGAAACTGGGAGACAAAGAAAACCGAGTGAGCGCCGGCATCCCCATTGCCAGGCCGTTGCTCGGCGAGGAGGAGGCTGCCGCCGCCCACCGCTGCATCCTCTCCGGCTGGGTCACCCAGGGACCGGAGGTGAAGGCTTTTGAAAACGAGTGGGCCTCCATGACCGGTGCGCCACATGCCTGCGCGGTTTCGAATTGCACGACCGCGCTGCATCTGGCCCTGCTCGTGCTCGGAGTCGGGCCGGGCGACGAGGTGATCACGGTCAGCCATTCTTATATCGCTACGGCAAATTCTGTCCGCCATTGCGGGGCGGTTCCTGTCTTTATCGATATCGAGCCGGAGACATTCAACATCGACCCCCGGCTCATCGAGCAGGCGATCACGCCGAAGACAAAGGCCGTCCTTGTCGTCCACCAGATGGGAATGCCGTGCGACATGGAGTCGGTTCTGGCCGTGACGCGGCCCCACGGGTTGAAGGTCGTCGAGGATGCCGCGTGCGCGATCGGCAGCGAAATCCGCTTTGATGGCGGCTGGCGCACCGTCGGAAATCCGATGGGCGACATCGTCTGCTTTTCCCTTCACCCGCGCAAGGTGATCACAACCGGCGACGGCGGCATGCTTACGACGGCGAATCCGGAATGGGACGCGCGCTTCCGACTGCTCCGGCAGCATGGCATGAGCGTTTCCGACCAGGTCCGCCACGCCTCGGACCGCGTGATCTTCGAGTCCTATCCGATCCTCGGCTACAACTACCGCATGACCGACCCTCAGGCCGCCATGGGCCGGGAGCAGCTCAAACGCCTGCCGTTGATACTCGAGCGCCGGCGCGAATTGGCCGCCCGCTATCGCGAGAAGCTGCGCGGTGTCGTGCATCCGCACCAGCCGGACTGGGCCCGCAGCAACTGGCAGAGCTACTGCATCCGGCTTCCTGAAGGATGCGGCCAGATGGACGTCATGCAGCGGCTTCTCGACCTCGGGATTTCCACCCGTCGCGCTATCATGTGCGCGCATCGCGAGCAGGCCTACTCCGGTTGTCCCTGTCGGCATCCCCTGCCGGAATCCGAGCGCGCCCAGGATACCGGCGTGATTTTGCCGCTCTTTCCCCAGATGACCGATGCCGAGCAGGACCGCGTCATCGAAGCTCTCCACCAGTCCCTCAAAAACTGATTTCCCATGCAACGCATACCCCTCCTTGATCTCAACGCCCAATACCGACTCATCCGCGACGATGCCCTTGCGGCATTCGACCGGATCTCCGAATCCTCCGGCTTCGCCCAGGGCCCGGCCGCAAAAGCCTTCGAGGAGGAATTCGCCTCCTGGTGTGGCACCCGGCACGGGATCGGAGTGAACAGCGGAACAAGTGCACTTCACCTTGCGCTCCACTGCCTCGACATCGGTCCAGGCGACGAGGTGATTACCGTTCCGATGACGTTCATCGCGACGGCCTGGGCGATCTACTACGTCGGAGCCAAGCCGGTCTTTGTGGACATCGATCCCGTCCGCCGCACGCTCGATCCCGCGCTACTCGAGCGCGCGATCACGCCCCGCACGAAGGCGATCATGCCCGTCCATCTTTATGGTCTCATGGCGGATATGGATCCGATTCTGGAAATCGCGCGGAAGCACGGCATCCCCGTTGTTGAGGATGCGGCCCAGGCGCACGGGGCCACTTACAACGGCCGGAAAGCCGGCACGTTCGGGTGCATGGCCTGCTTCAGCTTTTACCCGGGGAAAAACCTTGGCGCGTTCGGTGAGGGGGGGGCGCTCGTCACCGACGATGACGGGTTTGCCGCGCGGGCGCGACGGCTCCGCAACCATGCCCAGGGCGAGCGCTACTACCACGACGAGCTCGGATACAACTACCGGATGGACAGCATCCAAGGGGCGATCCTGAGCCTCAAGCTCAAGCACCTGGACAAATGGAATGCCGCCAGGGACCGCCATGCAAAGTGCTACAACGAGCTGCTCGCGGGCCTGCCGCTCTTGCTGCCCGAGGCACCCGCCAACTCCCAGAGTGTCTGGCATTGCTACGTGATCGAGAGCGAAAAGCGCGACCACCTTCGCTCCAAGCTCACCGAAGCCGGCATCGAATCCGGACTGCACTACCCCGTGCCGCTCCATCTGCAGAAGGCCTGCGAGGCACTCGGGCACAAGGCTGGCGATTTTCCCGCTAGCGAAAAACTGGCACTGAACTGCCTGTCGCTGCCAATGTTCGCGGAGTTGACCGACGAACAGATCGTGCGTGTGACAGATGTGATCCGACAAGCGCTCTGAAATCCAATGAAGCTCAGCCTCATCATCCCCGTTCTTAACGAGGAGGCGAATGTCAAAACGCTCGTTCAGGCAGTGGATACGGCCTTCTCCGGAGCCCGCGACATCGAGCTTGAGCTGGTCTTCGTGGACGACGGCTCGCGGGACGGGACGTTTGCACTGCTCGCCGAGCAATCCGGCCGCGACCCGCGGATCCACGTCGTGAGGCTTTCGCGCAACTTCGGCAGCCACGCCGCCCTCCTCGCCGGATTCGAGCACTGCGGCGGAGACGCCGCAGCCTACCTTGCCGCCGATCTCCAGGATCCTCCCGAGACGATCCGCGAGATGGTCGAGCGCTGGCGCTCCGGTTCGCTGGTTGTCTGGGGCCAGCGCCAGCAGCGCGACGATCCGCCCGCCAACAAGCTGTTTGCCCTGCTTTATTACCGGCTCATGCGGCGGTTTGCCCTCCCCGATATGCCCCGTGGCGGGCTCGACATCTGCCTGATCGACAGGAAGGTGATCAATGCCATCGTCGCGATGCGCGAGAAAAACACGGCGATCTTCGGCCTCATCCTCTGGGCCGGCTTCCCGCAGACGTTCGTGCCCTATGAGCGTAAGGAACGCCAGCGCGGGCGGTCGCGCTGGACGCTTGCCAAGAAGATCAAGCTCGTCGTGGACAGCTTCGTCGCGTTTTCATTTTTTCCGATCCGGCTGGTCACGTATCTGGGGGGCATCTTTTCGATGCTTGGTTTCGCCTACGGGATCTTCACGATTTTGCGTGTGCTGTTAAGCGGATCGCCCGTGCAGGGGTGGCCGACACTGGTGACGCTGATCGTCACGTTGTCCGGCGTCCAGCTCCTGATGCTGGGGATTGTGGCCGAGTATCTCTGGCGGACATTTGACGAGGCGCGCGGGCGTCCGCCTTACCTTGTCCGCGATCTCGTCGGGTTTACGGACGGAAGCAGGCCCGCATTCCCCCGCGCGAGCAACCCGTGAGCCACATCATCCAGTTCAACGAGCCCGTCGCCGGAGGGGATCTTCAAATCCTCGTTAATTCGAGCCGGTTCGGCAGGTATCTGGAGGACGCCAGTCTGCCAGATGATGGTGCGCGGCGGCTCGTCTTCGCCAATTTGCGGGCCCTCGTCGCTCGTGCCGACACGCTGACGATTGCCGCATTTTCCCCCGATGGAGAAATCGAGGGCCTGCTCGTCTGTCGGCTTTCGGCATGGGACACCGAGCACTTCGGATTTCCTTTCGCGACGATCGAGGCCATCCTTACCGCGCCTGTCCGCCACGAACGGAAGCTTGAGGTGGCGAGGGAATTGCTGGAGCGCTTTGATGTCTGGTGCGCATCCGAAAGCGTACGGTTCGTTTCCACAAGGGTTCCAGCGCTTGATCTGTCAGCCATCCATGCGCTCGAGGAGCATGGGTTCCGCTTTATTGAGAGCTGGATTTACAACAAGCTTGATCTGGCGCGCGTGCCGAAGCTACCCGAGCCGCCCGCGCTCCGGCTCTCAGTGCCGGGCGACATGCAGGTGATGCTGGAGTATTCCACATCCGCCTTCGCAACCCAGCGGTTTCATGCAGACGGAAACTTTGATCCCGTCAAAGCCGATTCGCTCTACAGAAAATGGATTGAGACAGCGTTCCACGATTCCAATCAACTCATCGCCGTGCTGGAATCCGAGGGGAAGCCGAAAGCCTTCATGGTGTATTATAAAAGCGACCTTCGCGGGTTTGTAGGCCGGCAGTTTGCCATGTGGAAGATGGCACTCCTTGACCCCGCGAGCCGCGGGCAGGGGCTTGGCACACAATTTTTTTCTGCCCTTGCGCGCCACCATGCCGGCGAGGGACTCGACGTGATCGACTCCGGACTCAGCCTCCGAAACCTGCCCTCGTTGAATCTTCACAATAAAAACCAGTTTAAGGTCGTATCGACGATTGCCACTTTTCACAAGTGGATGGACCCCCGGGTAAATTAGGTGCCTGCCGGGCATGCCGCCTGCCTGCCCACTTTTGAATCGCTCATGAATCCGCTGCCGGAAATTGCATTCCAGTTTTCTCTCGTCGTCCTGCTGTGCGCGACAGTTTACGCTGCCGGAGCTCTTTTTCTGGGGGGGCTGCGGATGGTCGGAACCCCCTGGAGATATCCGGTCCTTTGTTTCGCTTCCGGACTGATGGTGGTGACCGGCGGGGTGGCATGCTTGGCGCTTGGAAGACCGACGTTTCTGCTTGCCGCCCCCGCCATGTTCCTTGTCTTTGCTCTGTGGGCTGCACTGCGGAGGCCGGCACCGGTGCCGCTGCCCGTCCGGTGGAAATTCCCTCAGGATCTCCTTGCCTCCCTCGTGGCCTGCGCGCTGAGCGTCCTATTCTGCCGCTTCTGGTTTGGTGGACTGCCGGCGGCTGGAATGATCAACCTTCCCTTTAAGGACTGGGGGTATTTCGCGATGCTTGTGGAAAATCTGGTGCCTTCCGGTTACATGTCCATCTGGTCAGGGGTTGCGGGTGACGAGCTTGGCAGGACCGGTGCAGCCCGCGACATGTGGTATCACTGGGGCTTTATCTGGCTGGCGGTTTTTGTGAAGCAAATGACCGGGCTCGGCGCTTTGGCTGCGCTCACCGGGGTGGCCGTTCCCGCGACCGTTGCAATGGCTGGTATTTCGGCCTCGTGCATTGTCTCGCAGCTGACCGGATGGACGTTTCTCAGGAGCTTTGCGCCCGCCTTGCTCTGTCTGTTTTTTGTCGCGCTCGGTCCCTCGACACTCCTTCAGCCATTCCTTGTCAGCACCTTTGGCCTCGTGGGGGTACTCTTTTGCAACGGTCCGTTTGTTACAATTCCGTGGCTGGCATTTGAGAGCGTCTACCTGTTCGCCGTAATCTGGGCCTGGCTGCACGGGATG
>Ga0209398_1000362_pt1 | contig 29090 bp, 17 predicted proteins | sample AshMeaBigSpring_FD_184125 | JGI IMG/M metagenome (GOLD analysis project Ga0209398, IMG submission 184125) | Groundwater microbial communities from Big Spring, Nevada to study Microbial Dark Matter (Phase II) - Ash Meadows Big Spring (SPAdes)... | ecosystem: Environmental > Aquatic > Deep...
GGGATCGGGCTACAGCATCTCCACAAGTCAGCAAATGCGCCAGGGGGTAAAAACTGAAATTGAGGGGAATTCATTTTCTCTCTCTCCGTCGTTGCGCAACCAGATTATAAGACAAATAGAGGTGATTTATAAGATGAGTTATAGTCAGAGTACCCAAAAATCAACCGGCTACACCACCACTTATCACCAGCAATCGCACGATTTACGGATTAATTATTATCCGTCGGAACCAATCGGCATTTTTGCCAGTGTGAACTTTGCCCGTCGGGAACTGACACCGAAGAATTTCAAAAATACGCAATTTCTCGATGCCGGCTTCTTCTACAAGCTCAAAGAGTTTGAAGTTGACCTGAAGCTCAACAACCTTCTGGATACCCGCGCATACAGCTATACCGTACTTTACGATCTGGATCGTTTCACCTACAACTACTTCCTCAATCCGCGGGAGGTGGTGCTGATGCTTCGGTTTAATTTGTGAGAGGAAATATGCATCTGATATTGAATATTATGAGAATGAACAAACTTTCGCCAATTGTATTTTTTACGCTATTCCTTGCGCTTGTATGGTTACAACCCGCCGCCCGGGCCCAAACATCGCCGCTACCCGTTGATAAGTCCATCACACTGGAAAATCAGTGCGATCCGAAAAAACCGCTCTTCTTTTCATTGACCGACAAAACGGATAATGACAGGGAGTTTGAGCATATTGAGAATAAAATCAGTTTTCCGGCAAATACCAATTACGTGGAGCTAAGCCAGAGTCTGGATCTTGAGCCTCAACCCGTTTTTTGGTGCAGGGCAGGGATGCTTTATCATATTACCGGACAGCAAAGAGGAACTGCAGTGGCGCAGCTCAACTGCTCAGACCCTACAGCAGACCACGAAGTTGGCTTCTTCCGATCTTTATCCGACTCTCTGGGGTTGAATCTCGGAGGGCTTGCGTATATGTCACAAATAAAGGATTTCTATAAACGGGGCATATATACCCAAAAAAGCAAAGAGCTGTACGATAAGAAGATGGATTTTTTGTCCCGATATCAAAAAACACACCCGGTTTCTCCCCAATTTAGTGAGATGTGCCGGACTTACTTCTTTATTAATTATCTCAACAATTTGTCTTTCGCAGCAAAACGGGAAATCTCGCGGACGGATTCTCTCAATAAGATTATACTGGATGCTCGCTCGAAAATTCAAAATGATGACTTGCTCTTCTCACGCAGTTACCGCCACTTTTGTAACTCATACAATTGGATTCTGGCCCGCCAAATGTACCACCGCGACAGTGTAGGTATAGGTGAAATGTACAAGTGCGCCACAGTTAATTTCACCGGGAAAACAAAGGATTATCTGCTCTTCGCCATCATTCGCGATAATCTGAAAAACAAACAGACCGACCCACTGCTTGCCGGCTTCTACAAAGAGTGCACCGATGAAACGTATAAGAGCTACATCCGCGACAATCTGTCTGCAAAAAATACCACCACGACCAATGATTTACTACTGACACCCGGTGGCGTTAAAACGACATTGCAACAAGTGATCAACCGACACAAAGGGAAAAAGATTTACATCGACTTCTGGGCTTCGTGGTGCAGCCCCTGCCGCGCTATGATGAAAAAATCGGATGCGCTGCACAACAGATACAAAGATAAAGTGGTCTTTCTCTATATTTCAATCGACAAAGACTTCAGCGCATGGAAAAAGGCTTCGAAAGAGGAACAACTATCTGACAATTGCAGTTTCTGCATCTCATCGGAGGCCGGATTCCTGAAAAAATATGCCGTCAAATCCATTCCCCGGTATATGCTTCTGGACAAAAACGGCCAGATAATCACCGACAACGCCCCTCGCCCCGACTCCGCGGCTGAACTTGATCGGATGGTGGGGGAGTAGAGATGTGTTTTTGTTTGGTTTTGCATTATCTGTTTGATTTTGGCGCATCAGACAACAAATGAGACTGACAATAATTTAATCGACAACTATTGGTTTATTTCAGCTTTAATTTTATCTTTGTAGACCAAACTTCTGAAAATATAAAACTTTGGTCTATACATACATTGAATACAATAAGGTTTAAACCTTAGTAGCTCAGGTTTTCAGCATCAACAAAAACCTTATTTTAAGGCGTTTGTGAGACTTTTAAATTATAATTAAACGCCAAACCGGATTAATAGAAACGCTGATTTCCGCTGATTTAGCGGATAGAGAGCGGATGATATATTTTCTCCGAAAATACGATTCTGTAGAGATTGTCTTTGGTGTTTGATAAAAGAGAAATGACTGCCTAATAAGGTGTTGTTTCCGGTCAATCCGCTGTTTTCGGAGAAAACGCCATCCGAATAAATCCGTCCTTAAATTTAGAATCCGTGAAAATCCGCCGAATCCGTGAAAATCCGCGTACCCATTAAACAGTTATGACTTTTGCGGAATCAAATCCGCAAAAGTCATGACTTTTACGGATTGCAATCCGCAAAAGTTATGTTTTTGTTTGGTTTTTCCTGATTCGTATTGTATATTTGTGCCAAATACGAGAGATAATGATAGAGCGGATTCTTTCACAAAACATAACGGACAGGCTTTATAAAGGCAAGGCAATTATTCTGTTGGGGGCGCGTCAGGTGGGCAAAACCTCCCTATTGAGACATCTTTTTCAGTCGCGACCAGATCTGTTGTGGTTAAATGCCGATGAGCTGGACGTTCAATCTCTGTTTCAGAACGTCACATCCACCCGGCTTAAAGCCATTTTTGGTAACAAAAAAGTAATAGTCATCGACGAAGCGCAACGCATACACGATATAGGCCTTCGCCTCAAATTAATAACCGATAGTCTGCCCGAATATCAGCTTGTGGTAACAGGCAGTTCGGCGTTTGATCTGGCAAATAAGCTAAATGAACCACTCACCGGACGTAAGTGGGAGTATCAGCTTTTTCCTCTTTCCTTTGCCGAAATGGTGCAACATCACGGCTTGATCGAAGAGAAACGCCTGCTCTCTCATAGACTTATTTACGGCTATTATCCCGATGTAGTGACCAGCGTGGGCGATGAAGAGGTGGTTCTGAAACAGCTTTCGGATAGCTTTCTGTACAAGGATATTCTAATGCTCGATCAGGTGAAAAAGCCCGACGGATTGGTACGGCTTCTGCAGGCTCTGGCCTATCAGGTAGGCTCGCAGGTGTCGTACAACGAGTTGGCACAGCTCACAAACATGGATGCAAAAACGGTAGAAAAGTACATTATCCTGCTCGAACAGGCGTTTGTTGTTTTTCGGTTGGGCTCATTTAGCCGCAATCTGAGAAACGAACTTAAGTTTACCCGAAAAATCTATTTCTACGACAACGGAATTCGCAATGCGCTGATAAATAGCTATTCTCAAATAGAAAACAGACCCGATGCCGGTGCTCTCTGGGAAAATTTCGCCATCTCAGAACGAAAAAAATACCTGCACTACTCCGGAATAAATGCCAATGTTTGGTTTTGGCGCACCAAACAACAAAATGAGATTGACTACCTCGAAGAGAGAAATGGCCAGCTTTCGGCCTTTGAGTTTAAGTGGAATCCTCAGGCAAAATCCCGCACGCCGAAGCTCTTTTTGGAGACTTACACCGACGCGCAGTTTACGATTATCCACAGCGAAAATTTCGACCGGTTTGTGCTTTGAGATTAAATCTGGGATTTGGTACCTTCTTTTCACCTGTAATAATTTGAAAATCAGTTCTTCATTGGTTAACTTTGTCGGTAATTTAATAAATATTATCATATAATATTGTATTTAGTTTAATGTGCAAAGATTTAATTATGAAGAGAATTTATCTGACTTTATTGACATTTTATGCCCTGCAGTTCTGCACAGTACAGGCTCAGAGCAATAAAAAAACAGTGAGTAACAGTTTTGGCAGCTTTCGGTCTGTGGTAGTAAAATACAAAACCAATACGGGGGTAATGGGCTCATCCGGCGAGGGAACAAAAACAGTCTGGATAGATGATAACGGACAGAAAGAGGCTACACTTGAGGAGAGCAAAACAGAGATGAAGATTTTTGGCCGTAAGATAGTTCAGGAGAGCAGAACACTCAATTTGTTGATTGGAGACTGGAGCTACTCTATAGACCTGAAAGAGAAAACCGGAACAAAAACCAATACAAAAGAGATAAAGGCAGCTTCGCAAGTGATGGGTGCAGCAATGATTGCCAAAAATCCACGTTTGCTAACCATGAATCTGAAAAAATTTGTGGAAGAAAACGGAGGGAAATATCTGGGTACGGAAACGTTTCTGGGCAAAATCTGCGAGGTTGTGGAGCTGATGGGTAGTAAGCAGTGGCACTATAAAGGCTTGATTCTGAAGTCTGAAAGTAATATGGGTGGTGCAAAGATGACGGAAGAGGCCATTTCGATAGAAGAAAATGTGGCCATACCGGCAGAGCGATTTAAGGTACCTGCCGGAATAGAGATAACAGAGGTAAAGATGCCTGTCGGAGAAGAGTAATAAAATTGTATAATCACATAGAAACAGAATCCTATGAAAAAAATCTTCCTATTCCTATCGCTGATTGTTGCGAGCCATTGGGCAAGCGGTACAACCATGAACGTAAATTGCACCACCGCGGGGCAATTGAACAGTTATTTTACAGCTACAAATCTCAGTAGTCTGACTTCGCTAACCGTTAGCGGAAAGATTGACGCGCGGGATATTCGTTACATCAATAAGTTTATGAGTTTTTTGGATACGCTGAATCTCAGTAGTGCAACCATCGGGGCATACACCGGGCGTGTATATACCGAATCGGAATTGCCCGGAGATCAGGTGTTTCCGGCCAACGAGTTTCCGGCCAGCGGACTGAAGGGAAATGCGAGCATAGACGAACTTATTCTTCCGGCCAATCTGACATCTGTTGGCGATTTCGCATTTGAGCAATCGGTATTATCGGGTATGATTACAGTGCCCTTGCACGTTACAAAGATTGGAAACGCCGCATTTGCCTCGTGCAATAAACTGACTTATGTTTTTCTGCCGACAGGACTCAAATCAATTGCTAACAACGCCTTTGCAGACTGTAAAAAGATCAGAGCTTTTTCCATACCCAATGGTGTAACCACTATTGGTATGTATGCATTTTCGGGATGCTCAATGCTCGAAACGGTAAATCTGCCCACATCGCTGCAAGAGTTGGGAGATGGCGCTTTCAGCCTTTGTCCGCTGATAACCGGAGCCCTTAGTTTGCCGGGCAATGTGAGATATGGTAGCGGCGTTTACAACAATTGCACCGGAATCACCTCAGTCCGGTTTAATTCGCCTATAGATACCATTCCCGAAGGAATCATGAAAGGATGTACCGGCCTGAAGCAGGTCTATTTGCCCGAAGGTATTGTTAATATTGGGTACGAGGCTTTCGCCGGATGCACAGCTGTGAGTCAGATCGCGTTTCCGGAATCGCTGAAATGGATTGAGCAAAATGCATTTGATGGATGCTCAAAACTGACCACCCTTCGGCTGCCGGCTGCTTTGCAACGGATAGGAGAGGCCGCATTTGCCAATTGTACGTCGGTAAGTTCAGTTTTTTCAAAAAGCACAACACCTCCCACTGTCCACAACTTTGCTTTTCTAAATATAAACACGGCTACGTGTAAGCTTTATGTGCCGGTAGAGGCCATTGCGGCTTACAGAGCAGCCAACGAGTGGAAGAAATTTACCAACATTCTGAGCGACAAAGAGACGCAATTGATTTATTCGTATCCGGCTCCCGGCCAAACCGGAGTATCTGTAACTCCCGGAATTCAGTTTGTATTCAACAAAAAGATGACTGTAGAGGATGGAATGACCATTAGTGTGGCCGGGAACGGGGCAAACGGGGCAATTCTGAAGACTTTGACCAAAGCTAACCGGATTAATACAGACAGCACAACAATATACTTTGAGCCGTCGTTGTCGTTAGATCCCAATACCGTCTATAAACTCTACATCAGGGCAAACTCTTTTGCCGACGAAAACAGGATAGGATTTCCGGCTGCGGATACCACCTACCTGTTTACAACCTCTCATACAAGAGGAACCACCACTCTCGACTTCAATAGCAGCGATTTGAATCCTGTTTCAGACAGATATATCGGGGCTGTTAAGCAGAATAGTCTGGCCTGTTCTGTGAAGGGTGGCGTTTCGTATTACACTTACAGGCAGATGATGAAGCATCAGTTCGAAGAGAAAAGTTTGATGGTGAATCTGTATACTTATTTCCCGGATTGCCTGAAAGAGGCTCCCGCGAAATACAGTCATCAATTTACGGGTTTCTCTGCCAAATCATTACTCCTGCGCAACGCTTCGGGGTATAGTTTTGATCAATACAGCACAAACAAAGCATCTATTGATTTGGGTAAATTCCCAGCAAACTCACCTGTCAGAGATATATTTGCAAAAATACATACCAATTATATCTACAACAGTTACACCCAACCGATGACTGTATCGCTGTTTGCAAATGGTGTGGAAATACGAAAAATCAGTCTGCCACAAACAACCTCAGTAAACGCGGAGTGGGAGACAGACCAGAGCAACACAACCCGCTACTACCGCACCATACATCTGCCGGTAGATGGAGCTGAGAAGGTGGATTCTGTTGTATTTAACCAAAACGGAGATTCTTATGTGGAGATTATGCAGGTTAAGCTGGCCTTCGACGAAGGGGGTAAACCAGTCGTAGATCTGGGGGGAGACCGCAATTTCTGTCAGGTAGATGGTGCCCTTCTGGATGCCGGTTATACTCCCGGGGCCACCTACAAATGGAGCACCGGAGCTACTACGCAATCTATTCGTGTCTACTCTTCGGCTAACTATTGGGTAGAGGTTTCCAACACAGTAGGAATAAGCCGGGATAGCGTGAAACTCGTAGCCGTAGCAAAACCCAAAGCGCAAAACAACAAAGCGGTTGTTCTGAAATGCGTGGGAGAACAGGTCACACTTCATGCGCAGGACAATCCCAACTTTACCTATCAATGGAGTGCCAGTCACAGTAACCTGTTTACAAGTACAGCAAAGTCGATTGTTGTATCTGCCCCCGGTATGTATACCGTAACTATGAATAACGGAGGATGTGAGTATACCGACACCGTATATGTGGAAAACAGAGAGGGAGCCCGACTCTATGTTATGAATCAATCTTGTTGTTTCGGATACAGCGATTTGCGCGGAGAGCTTTACAGGAAAAATCTACAAGGCAAATATACTTTGTACAAAACCAGTTCGATGCCCGCAGGAGCTCAGTTTGACTCTGTACAGGCAGGCGAATATATATTCAAAGCTCATATCGTTAGTTTGACAATGAATAACAACAACACGCCCTGGATTGATACCTATCACCACGGTAAACGAACCTGGTCAGATGCTCCCGCCATTCGCCTGAATTGTACTACCGATACCACTATCGTTTTTCAAATGGATAAATTGCGGGAAGGTTTTGTTTTCAATGGTAGTGGCACAATCAGTGGAACTATCTCTGCGACGACTCTGAGAAGTGCAACAGGAGGCAGCGATTGCGAAACCCGGGTGGTGCTGTATGATGGCAGTGGCAATGTAATAGCCACTACTTGTCCGGATAGTAACGGAAACTACAGTTTCACAAATTTGCCTGCGGGCAACTACAGTGTGGGTGTCGAAATGACCGGTTATTCTGCAACATCTTTGTATGCCGTGACTCTGACGGCAGGCGGAAATGTGACCAATGCCAGTTTTACGATTGATAGTTCCACCATGTCAGTGGTTAAATCTACACAGACTGATATAGCAGAGCTTGGTAATGAAAGTGTAAGAATCAGCGTTTATCCTGTGCCTGTGCGTCAGAATGCAACAATCTCTATAGTTGCAGACGCAGATAGTGAAGTTGATATCGAAATAACAGACCTGACCGGCCGCAGAGTGAAGTCTCTTTTTGTTTCTTTGCAAAAGGGCAATAATACGCTTAAGCTCGATGCTACCGGGCTGTCGGGGATTTATCTGCTAAAGGTTTCGGGCGAGAATGTGAAGGCGATTGTTAAGTTTGTGGTGAAATAGATTCTTTATCCTTTTTGGGAGGATAAAATAGTAATACAAGCAGGAGAGTGCGGAGAATTTCACCGCTCTCTCCTGTTTGCTTTAGGATAGTGGCTTCTCACTCCCCATCCAGCCAGCTCATAAACTGCGGAATGCGGATTCTGCTTACCAGAATCTCTTCAGATGAAGGGGGGGATAACGTTATTTTGAGTCGGCTGTTGAAGTATTTCGAAACCGATTTGATAGATTCGATGTGGGCAATGCAACCCCGCGAGAGCCGGAAGAATAGTTTCGGGTTTAGTTGTTCTTCTAACGCGTCGAGCGTATAGTCGGTGATGTATCGTTTGTTTTCGTGCGTCACAATAAACGTTACCTTCTCTTCGGCCTGAAAGTAAGCAATGTCGCTCATCGGAATAATCAGAATACGGTCGCCCAGCTTCACCGTAAAGCGCTGTTTGTACTCTTTGGTCGATACGCGTTGTTTCAATATCTGCTCCAGTGCCGAAAAATCGGGTAATTGATGTTGCTGACTTTTTATGGCTTTGTTTACGGCGGTCTTGAACTCCTCGTTATCAATGGGTTTCAGCAGATAGTCGATGCTGTTTACCTTAAAAGCCTGAATGGCGTAGTTGCTGTAGGCGGTAGTGATTATCACCGGAACCTGCACGGTGGTATGTTTGAATATCTCGAAACACTGTCCGTCAGACAGCTCCACATCCATAAATATCAGATCGGGCTGATTTTCGTTCAGCCAACGGATAGCTCCCTTCACAGAGTCGATGCGTTCCACCACCTCTATGGCGGGGAAGTTGCTGTTTATCAGCCTTTCCAACTGTACCTGTGCGGGTAGTTCATCTTCTATTATCAGTGCTTTCATACGGTATATAAATCAAAATAGTCAGGATAATTCATTCTTTTCGTCTTCGTCGGCCACCACAGGCAGGCAGACCCGAAACTTGCTCTCGCTCTCCGAAACTTCTATCTCCCTCCCGAAAATCGTCTCGTACTGCCCGCGAATGCTCTTCAGCCCCAAACCCATTGAGTCTGCCGCGTTGATGCGGGGTTGCAGGTTGTTTTCTATACATACAGCTCCGTTGCAGATGCTGATTTCGATGTTGAGGGGCATCTCGCTGCTGATGATATTGTGCTTGGTGGCATTCTCTATCAGCAATTGCAGACTGCATGGTATTATTTTGTGGCGAAGGTACGAATCTCCAACGTCGATACGCACATTCAACCCCTTGTTGAACCTCTCTTTGAGCAAATCCACATACATGTTGGCAAAAGTAATCTCCTCCTCAAGTGTCACCACCGGGTCGTTCTCTTTGCTCAGCAAATAGCGGTACACACCTGCCAGCTTTTTGGTGAAGTCGCTCGCCCGGTTGGCATCTGTATGTATCAGATAATCAAGTACATTCAGACTATTAAAAAGGAAATGGGGATTCAGTTGCCGTTTCAGCTGGTCGTACTGAAAGCGGGCTTTGTTCTTTTTGGTAATTTCGGCCTCCAGCGCTATTTTGTGCGACTTGCGGTAGTAGAGCGTAATGTCTGTCACGCCCATCACCACGGCGTTTGCCATCACCGACACGGCCAGTATGGCCTCTATATGTCCGCTGTCGAGCAGCTCCTGCCAGGTGAAAAACTTCAGTTTCGGAACGCAAAACAGGGCCGTCGAAACCACCGATATGGTGAGCAGTGAGGCTACTGTAATCACTGTACGCCTGACCGGATTCTCTCCCCACGAATAGCGTTTGCTGATGTACCGCATCGTGAAGAATCCCACCAGCACCATCAGCAGTGTAAACGGATACTCTCTGAAAATCGTTCGAAGCAAATCGGCAAAGTTATACTGATAGTCCGACTTCAGGTAGTTATATATCTCTACATAAAATATCCTGAAAAGCAGCACAATACCTGCCAGCACCAGAATTTCGTTCCATTTTCCGCCCTTTTTCATGCTTGTTATCCTTTATTGCGTTTCACAATGAGGTACGAAAGCCATCCGAGCACCTCCGTTACGAGCACCGTGGTTACCACTTGCGCCCACATAGCCGGTAGCATTTGCGAAAATATTTCGGCTCCGGTTGTGCCCATAAAAAAACCCGCGAAGCAACCAATCAGAGCCAAAGCTCCGGTCACATCGAGCGGGTAATCGTTGATGCGGGATAATGTTACAATCATTCCGATGGTAAGTATGGTGAGCCACGTGCCCGGGTCGGCACCCCGGTACAAAATTGCTGCCGTGGACAGCGCGTGCGCCATGGCAAAACCGTGTATAACCAAATGTGTGCGATTCAATACAGAGACTCGTTTCATGTCGGGAAATCAGGTTTTCATTCGTTTATTTAAGGTTCCCCGGATCAGGGGTTATAAAGATAACAAATTTCTTCCCGAAAAGATAAATTAAATCTAATTTTTTTAATTTGGGTGCATTCGTCTGTAGGATTCGATGTGCGCATCGTTTCTGCAGACGATGTGCACATCGTCTCTACATACAATGTGCATATCGTTTCTATTCGATTTCCAGCACCAGGCTTTCGCGTGGCGAAAGTGCGATTTCCCCAACCAGCGATACCATGCGTCCCGTCAGCACATCCCGGCCGCGGGTGGCAGAGCCAATGGCTTCGGTATATTGTTCGGTAGAGGTTTTGTTATCTGTCGATTTTCCGTTCAGCATCACCAATACCTTTTTATTGCCAAATTCACGCAGATAGACGTATATGCCGTTGCGGGGTGCAAAGTGTTTCAGCGAGCCTTTTGCAATCACATCATTGCCCTTGCGCCAGTTGAGCAATTTGCGCAGAAAGTCGAACGCGTCATTTTGTTGTGCAGTGCGTCCCGAAGCCACAAAAGCATTGGTGGCATCTCCCGGCCATCCTCCGGGAAAATCGCGACGTACCCAGCCGTCAGACTCTTTTTTGGTGCCGTTCATCAGTATTTCGGCTCCGTAGTAGAGCTGTGGGATTCCGCGTGAGGTGAGCAAAAATGTATATGCCTGTTTGAATACGGCATTATCTTTGGGCATATCGGTCAGAAAACGGTCGGTGTCGTGGTTTTCGAGAAAAACCAGCAGATTCTTCACATCGGGATAGATGAAGTCTAGCGCCAGATGTTCGTATATCCGGGCCAGACCGTTGTCCCAGTCTGTCTCTTTGTGAAAAGCATCGTGGGCAATGCCCGTCAACGGAAAATCCATCACCGTTTTCAGGTAAGTTTCGCCTGTTTTGTTGAGCGTGCTTTTGCTTTGCCAGTAAGATGTGGCGGGCGAATAGTTGAGCCACGCCTCGCCCACCATGTTGAAGTTCGGATATTCCGTCATCAGCTCTTTGGCCCAGTCGGCCATCATCCGGTAGTCAGCATAGGGGTAAGTATCCTGTCTGATGGCATCGATGCCGGCATACTCCACCCACCAGATGCTGTTTTGAATCAGGTATCGGGCCAGGTGCGGGTTGCGTTGGTTGAGGTCGGGCATGGTCTCTACAAACCAGCCGTCGAACATCTTCTTTTTGTCGTATTCGGCACAATAGGGATCGTAGTTAACATTCTTGGCATGGTTGGTCTGCACATACTTATCGGGGAAGTTAAACCAGTCGGCAAACGGTTTGTCTTTCATCCAGATGTGTTCGCTCCCGCAATGGTTGAAAATCATATCCATCACCACCTTCATCCCCTTTTGATGGGTTTTTTCGATCAGACGGATGTAGTCGGCATTGCTTCCGAATCGGGGGTCGATGTTGTAGTAGTCTGTTGTGGCGTAGCCGTGGTACGAGCCACCGGGCATGTCGTTTTCGAGCACCGGATTGAGCCAGATGGCCGTTACGCCCAAATCCGAAATGTAGTCGAGATGCTGCTCAATGCCGGCCATGTCGCCACCGTGGCGCGCGTTGGGGTCAGCGCGGTCTGTGTTCACGGTTACGTAGCGCATTTTGAGGTTGTCGTTGGCCGGGTTGCCATTGGCAAATCGGTCTGGCATCACCAGATAGAGCACATCCGAGGTGGTGAATCCCCTGCGCGATTCCGGATCAACGGTTCGGGCTTTCAGTTCGTAGCGTATTGTCTTTTTCTCTTTGCCGCGGATCAGTTTCAGGTCTATAAAACCGGCTTTGGCCTCTTTCAGGTCGAGATAGACAAAGAGGTAATTGGGGCTTTCGGCAGGCACCACTTTCGTTACGCGTACACCGGGTGTGGCTGTGGCAACCTGCGCCGGGGCAATGTTGGGCCCGTACAGCAGAATTTGCAACTCGCTGTTTTTCATACCACTCCACCAAAAGGCAGGTTCAGTTTTATCTATCTTTATGGCAGCGCCGGCGGTCACGGCTATCCATATAACTATCAGAATCAGGGTTAATCTTTTCATATCTCTCTTCTTGTATTAGCGGTTATTTGTTTTTGCGTTTGGTGTGGGTACGCCCCATTCCAGAGCAACCTGCAAAAGTCCGGTTTCGCCTTTCTCGCTCTCTATAACAATCTGAATGGAAGATTGGTGCATTGCTTTGGCCTCTTTGGGAATAAAAACCAGAATTTTATTCTCCTTGTATTCCACAAAATCGTCGGGTAACACCCTGTTTTGCCAGAGAGCCGCTATTTTTTTCGGGCGTTGAGTGACGGCTACAAACAAGACATTATTCAGGAAACTATTCGGGCGAAGGGGAACTGTGGGCGACTCGCAAAGCAGCGGTACCGATATTGTTTTGCCCTGTGCCCAGACGGTGAGTATCGTAAACCGGCAGCCCGACTGCGGACTATGTGCCACATAGTTGTTGTTGCCCAGCGAAGCCAGTTTGGCTCCGGTTGTGGTTACCGAGTCGGTTATTACCCCTTCGGGCAGGCTGTTTGTCAGGTATAATGTGTCCGAAGAATGACTCATGACAAGCGCCGGTATTTGAAGCATATTGGCCTCGGGCCACTCGTCGCTGAGAGGGGCTTTGATGTTGCATCCCCAGAGAAGGGGGGTAAGGATGCAGAGCAGTATAAATGCCTTGGCTTGCATGAGTCATATTTTTTACAAAATCGTTTATCTTTTCTTCGACAGAGTAACTGTGTTGCTTTTTACCCATTTGCCGGTGAGAGTGCCATCTGCTGTTATCCATTTAACCTGAAATGTTTTGGCTTTGAGCACTCTTTTGCCTGCTGTTTGAGTGATATTCACCACCAGTTTGTCGCCTGTGCTTGTGGCTGCAAAACTGCTGATAGCGTAATCGCCCTTTTGGTAGCCGTATCCATCGCCTGCATCTTCGTACAGTGTGCCGCCAGCCTTACCGGTGGCGTCTGTCGATACATAGAGCGTGAGCGAATCGGTCTTGTATTCAGTGGTGTTTTGTATCAGTTTACCCACGGGCACAACGGCTCCTGCACGTAGTTTCACATCGGGTTGATAATTGTCTGACAGGTCGTTTTTGCCATCTACAGATATGGAATGCCAATCGCCTTTGGGCAGTCTGGTATTTGTTGCCCAACGGGGCACCACCAGCAGATTTTCGCCCAACAGAAAGGCCTGATCTTCGCTGCGCAACGATGTATCACGCGTGTCGGCAAAGAATACGGGACGCATCACCGGCATTCCGGTGGTGGCTGCTTCGTGAAACAGGGTGTAGAAATAGGGCATCAGGCGGTAGCGGCGGTTGAGGGCCTTGCGGGCGGCGTTTTCCACTTCTGTACCAAAGGCCCACGGCTCTTTGTCGTTGGTGTCTTTGCAGGCATGACCTCTCGAAAACGGATAGAATGCACCCAGCGCAATCCATTGCCCGAAGAGTTCGGGTGTGGTATTGTTGATAAATCCGCCTATGTCGGGACCACTGAAGGATTGACCCGACAGCCCAAGGTTGAGCACCATCGGTATCGACATTTTCAGGTGTTCCACAGAGGCCACGTTGTCGCCTGTCCAGGTGGCACCGTAGCGGTGGCTACCCAAAAATCCGGAACGCGACAGGATAAACGGACGCTTACCGGGGTTTACTTTTTTGATGCCGGCCAGCGACGATTTTATCATCAGCATGCCATATACATTGTGGTAGCGCAGGTGGCTGCCCGGTTGCAGGTCGCCCCCGCCACGGTGCATATTGCTTTCGGGCATGGTGGCATCGGGTCCGTCAAATACGGCCGGCTCGTTCATATCGTTCCATACGCCGTCTATGTTTTGGTTCATAAAGTCTTTGTACAAACCACCCCACCACAATTGGGTCTCGGGGCGGGTAAAGTCGGGGAACTTACAGTCGCCCGGCCAAACCTTGCCTACGTAGTCGCGGCCCAGACTATCCTTCACCCAATGGTTTCCGGCTGTTCCGCTGTCGTACACATTGTAGCCCTCTTCCAGTTTTACACCCGGGTCTATCATCCAGATTCCTTTAAACCCTTTGCTGTGCAGGTAGTTGTTGGTGGCTTTCGGGTCGGGAAATTTACTTTTGTCGAAGGTAAATATCTTGAACTTATCCATGTAGTCGATATCGAACCAGATGACGTCGCAGGGGATTTTGCGGTTTCTGAATTCGCTGGCCACCTCCCGCACGCGGCTGTCCGGCTCATACGAGTAGCGGCTTTGCTGATAGCCTATTGCCCAAAGCGGTGGCATCTCTATGCGGCCTATCAGGCGGGTAAGCTCTTTAAGCACCGATTGGGGCGAATCGCCTTCTATTACGATTACCCGAAACGCGGGGCCGTCTGATATAAACCGCATACTGTCTGTTAGTTGCAGCTCCTGTTTCCAGCTGTTGTCGGCCATTACGCCAAAGGCGGTTCCGTTTGCCCTTACGCCCAACACCCAGGGGTGCGATTGGTAGAGTCGTTTGCCTTCGTCGCGTTTGTATTCGTAGTTGTCTGTATTCCACAGCTTAATGGTTTTGCCGTTTCTCAGCAGCGAACCTTTCACCTCTCCAGTGCCATACAGACTGGTGCCCGGCTCTATCGGCAGAGTCGCGCAGCTCTTGTTGTCGCGGGTGGAAAAGTGCGGGCGAAGAGTCCGGCTTTCGGGCACATTGGCAGTTACAGGCAGCTCTTTTACCAGCGAAAATGAGGGTAAATGCGCTTTAGCGTCAAACGTCTCCGGATAGTAAACCGCTGTTTGGGGCGATATCAATCCCGATTTCGGGGTTTTTGCCTCGGTGGTGAGCCATACAAAGCAGGTGGCCAGAAGCAGTAGTTTTGTTTTCATACTCAATGTCTGTTCGGGGTTATTTAATCTTACTTATTTTCACTGTTTTATACCGGTTATCCGATAGTTTTATTCTTGCGGTGTAGAATCCTGCGGGCAAATCATCCACCTGTACACAGTTGTTTTCTACCGTGCTCTGTTTTATCAGGCTACCGTTTACATTATACAGCTCTATGCCCGAGGCCTGCGCGCCTTTGATGCAGAGTTGGTGGTGCACCGGATTGGGGTAAACGCTCACGGTTTCGCTCACGGTGGGGGTGATGCTGTTAATCAAAACCGGTTTGTCGGTGTATATTTTGTAACTTCCGGCGGGTAGTACTATGCCCATACCGGTGTTGGTCACATTCAGACTTTCGCCACTCATCAGGTCGTACCAGGTACCCGTTTTCGCGAATCCGGGATAGGCGGTAATGGTGCTGTTGCCGGTGTAGTTGGCCGCTACCACCACCGAAAGTTCGGCATTCGACAACAGGGCTGTTTTTCCGTTGTTCCAGTCATTGCTCCCCACATACCGGCTTTGTGCGGTTGGGTTGGCAAAAAGTGCCGGGTACTGTTTCCTCAGTTTCAGTATGGCTGCATAGTTGTCGCGCAGCTCTTTGCGACCGGCGTAGTTCAGGTAGTCCCAACGCACAGGTTTGCGGCCGGTGCGCCCGTTGTAGTCTATGTTGATGTCGTAGCCCAGTTCGCCAAACTGCCAGATCATTTTAGGACCCGGTGCGGTCAGAAAGAGAGCCGCGCAGGCTGCCAGCTGCTTCATTCGCAGAGCCGAATCGCTTTTGATTTCTGCAATTCCCTCGTTGAGGGCACGGTAGGCCAGACGCTCTTCGTCGTGGCTCTCCATGTATCCCACCAGGTTTTGTTTGCTCCATCCGCGTCCCGATGCCGGCAGCCAGCTCATGTCGCTGCCCGATTGCACCGCTTTGGCTGCCTGCCCGAAAGCGTAGTTGGAATTTCCCCACAGCAACATCCCTTCGTTGGCCAGAGCCATCTCTTCGTCGTTTGCCGCGAAGTGTTCCAATATGGTCACCGCGTTGGGGTTGGTGGTTTTTATCGTTTGGTTGTACTCTTTCAGTATATCTATCCGGCCCTGGTTGTAGTTGCCCCACGTGTTCACGTCGGCGGTGTAGAAGGTTTCGGGGGTCAGTCCCTTCGACAGGTCGAAGCGATACCCGTCTATCCTGAATTCTGTCAGCCAGTATTTCAGTACCTCTTTGAAGTAGTTGCGCGTGTAGATGCTCGAGTGGTTGAAGTCTGAGCCCACATTATACGGGTGCATCGCTATCGGAAAGAGGTATGGGTTGCTCGTAGAGGGGCGGTTGTTGGTGGCATCCCACCACATTTTGGCCATCGGGCTCAATCCCCACGAATGGTTGAATACCACATCCAGCACCACCGCCATGCCCCGCTTGTGGCACTCGTCCACAAAGCGTTTGTAGTCGTTGGGTGTGCCGTAGGCCTTGTCGGGGGCCATCCAGAAGTTCGGATTATAGCCCCAGCTGTCGTTTCCGTCAAACTCATTCACCGGCATCAGCTCAATCGTGTTCACACCCAGCGATTGCAGATAGTCCAGCTTTTCGGTAGCCGCGTTCACAGTGCCGGCAGCCGTAAAGTCGCGCAGATGCAGCTCATATACCACCAGACTCTCTTTGGCCGGCGGTGCAAAGTTGCTCACCTGCCAGTTGTAGGCCGGTTTAGCGGTTTGAAACACCGACACCACATCGTCTGTTTTGCCCGTAGGGTAGGGCTTCAGGTCGGGATAAACCAACCCTTTTTCATTGATCCATTTATCGTTCCACGGGTCCAGTATCTTCTCCGAGTAGGGGTCGCCACAGCGTATGGTGCCGTCCACAAAATACTGAAAACCATACTCCTTACCCGGTGTCAGTCCGGTGAGAGTAATCCAGAAGTAGTCGCCATCTTTTTTCAGCATATAGGCATTGTCGGGCTTCCAGTCGTTCATTTCGCCCAGCAGGTAAATGTATGATTTCCCTTTGGCAAACAGCGACAGAGTCACCTGCGTATCCGACTGATAATTAATCCCATCATTTATGCCTGCCGGCCGCGCAGCCACAGGGGCCGAAGCCGGACGCACACACACATACGCCGAGTCGCGTTTGGTGGTTGTGCCATTCGAAATTTCGGCAATCACATAGTAATTTCCCTCTGTATTGAATGTATATGAAGTCGATATCGAAGCCGCGTTGCTCGCTGTGCTACCCACCTGAGTCTGATTCACAAACAGCTTCAGTGTAGCCGGCTGCGATGCCGTGGCCGATAGCGTCATCGTGCTCGATTTGGCTGCCAGCGACACCTTTGCCGCAGGCGATGTGAGCGAAATATTCAGCCCCGGCTGATACACCGTCACAAAAATATCTTTATCGCCCGTGTCCCGTCCCGTCTTGCTTCCGTCGGCACTCCGAAACACCAGCGCAATCTTTTTCACCGTCTCGCCCCCGTTGGTAATCCCGAAAAAACTCCGGATATCGGGCGAAATCACCAGTTGCCATTTGTTATTTCCCAATGAAGTCATTTTGCAGGCAGCCGTGTTCACATTCCACGCCGCCTTCACATATTTCCAGTCGCTGTCTCCTGTGCTCAGATTGGTTATCACCCCGATGTGCGCATACACATCGCCCGCGAATCCCATCAAACCCTTGTTCCCCAGCGTCGCGTCGAAAGTCAGCGTTACAGCCGCGTTTTCCACCGCGAATGCCGGCACCGAACTCACTACCTGTCCCTTTGCAGCAGCCAGAGTAAGCGCCATCATCCAAACCAATATCCATCTTTTCATTGTCGCTGATTTTATTTTTATTTTTTTCTTTTGGGCATGCCCCCTATGGGGTCGGGCTATCCGCTACTATTCCTCGCCGGTTCACCTTTTGGTTCATTTTCAGGCATTTGTAGCCGGCTGTGGGATATCCGCTACTATCCCTCATGCGGTGCAATGCGACTCTTTGCTTTGCAAATCCCCGGCAGAGAAATCTTCTCTCTGCCGGGTTTTACATCAATCAAACCTAAAACCTACAACCTAAAACTTATAACCTAAAACTTATAACCTATAACTTATAACTTATAACGTACAACGTATAACCCAACACCTAATTCTTCTTCACCTTATATTTATAAATCGCCTTACTCAAATCCAGAGTTACGGTGTAGTTTCCGCTTTCGGCCACCTTGATGTTGTCGCCACCCGGTTCCAGTTTCAGGTCGGCACCGGTGTCGCCATAGTTCAGGTCCCAACCGCCATTCATTCTGAACTTCATCTCTTTGCCGCCAATCAGGTCCAGCGTCAGCGTCCACACATTCAGCGTGGCATCGTAAGTCATGGCGCGATCGCTATCCCATTTTTCCGGATTCAGAGCATCACCGATAATACCCACCCGGGTTATTGGGATTACGCTGTAAGTCAGGTTATTCAGGTTGGCTGCCACCTTATAATAGCCACCCGATGTGAGAGCAATATTGTCGCCACCGCCCGCTTTCAGTTTACCGGCACCATCGTAGCTGTATTCGCCATCGCCCCAGTTCACTTTCGTAAATTTAAACTGAATCGCGTTAGCCTCATTGCCACCATCAATCATATTGATGTATCCTTCGTAATAGCCATCGCTCTTGGCCGAATAGATGCGCGACAAATCGGTACCATCGCCTTTCCAGCCCTGATAATTACCCGGCATATTCAGGTGCGGATAGATAATTATCTCTTCAAACGGAGTCATCTGCATTGCTATCACATTCGATTTCTTCACCTCAATGTCGGTGTTGGGGATAGACGAAACAATCTTCAGCTCCATCTCATTCACCAGGTCGGGTATTGCACCCATGGCCAGCAACTTAGCGTTGAGGTCGGCCACTGTTACAGTTATCTTGGGCTGATACGAGGTGGCTACCAGCACCGAATCTTTGAATTTACCCTTCTTGGCTATCAGCAGCGAATACATCGCCGGTGCCTGATAACCGTAGCCGGGCACACTCCACTCCAGCGATAGGGCTGTTTGTGCGGCGTTGGCTTTGGTCAGTACAATAGAGGTGGTTGCCGGAGCCTTCAGCACCGGAGCCGTTATGGTATCGTTTACCATCACTTTGTTGTCGTCGCTGCACGACCATATCAGGGAGGCCAGCAACAGGGTCAGTATATAATTGAACTTTTTCATGACTGTATATTTTTTTTGTTCTCGTTAATAACCGCTGTTTTGTGTCAGATTCGGGTTGGCATTCACATCCGATGCCGGTATCGGGAAGATGTTGTACTTCGCATTTACGCTGGTACCCTCTTTCACGCCACCTTTCCACGGCCACAGATAGGTACCGTCTGTCAGTTTGCCAAAGCGTACCAGGTCGGTTCTGCGGGTAGCTTCCCACAAAAGCTCGCGGCCACGCTCTTCCAGTATCAGATCCAGTGTCATTTGTCCCGCGGTCAGTCGGCCTGCGGCATCCACCGTGTAAGCACGGTCGCGTATCGCGTTCAGATAACCCAGAGCATCGATAGCCGTACCACCTGCACCACCTCTTAGGTGTGCCTCTGCATACATCAGATATACATCTGCCAGTCGCAGGAAGGGGAAGTCGGTGTTGGGGAAAGATCCGCCCGAATCTGTGCCATCGCTGTTTTTGTTGCTGAATTTCACTACCTGTACGCCTTGTTTAAATTCGTCCGGGTCGGTCATTTCCAATTGGTTGTATCCGGTGTAGAGTACAGATGCGCGTTCGTCTATCGCCTCTACTCCGTTGAAGCGTTTGTACACATTTGCTGTGGCTCTGTTACCACCCCATCCACCGGGTGCAGCGGTAATCGGACGAATATCGCCATTGGCTGCGCTACACATCAGAAACATCATTCCGCCCCACGATTGCATATTCTGGCTGTCGAAACGGAAGGGGAAGATAATCTCATCCGAGTTGTGGTTGTCGGCTTTAAACAGGTCGGCATATACCGGTTCCAGTTCGTAGCCTGCTGCAATCACCTTCTTGCTCTCTGTTATACATTCGGTATATTTAGCTTGTCCTATGTACACCTCGGCATTCAGGTAGAGCTTGGCCAGCAATGCCCATGCGGCTGCCTTGTTGGCACGTCCGTAGTTGCTGCTGTATCCCACTGTCGGGGCCATCAGGTCGGCATCAATGGCTTTCAGTTCCGATTCTATAAAGCTGAATATCTGCTCTTTGCTGCCTTGTGGCGGAGGCACTGCTCCAATGGTTGTGCTTTCTGTCACAAACGGGCCTTTGCGGAAATGGTCGAGTACGTGGTAGTACGACATGGCTCTCAGGAAACGGGCCTCTGCGCGGTAAGTCTTTATTTGGGCGCGCAATTCGTCCGATACACCTCTCTGGCTCAGTTTGTCGTCGGTTGTCTCACGCAAATATTCGCTTGCCAGAGTTATCTGATAATACAACCGGTTGTAGAATCCCTTCAGAAATACATCCGAAGCATTCCAGTTGAATTTGTGGAAATCCTTGATAGTCTGGTCATTCCATACACAAACAGCCTCTTCGGTAGGCAACTCCTGCAGGTTCCAGAGCATACGCAGGTAAGTTGCCTGGCTGCCTTCGTCGAGCCCTACAATGTCGGGCTTGCCGGCAGGTCCCTGGTTGCCGGTAACGGATAGCCCGGCATATATCTTGGCCAAAAATTGCTGGTATGTCTTTGTCGAGTCAAACACATTGGCCGAGGTCAGTTCATCTTTGTCTATGGGTGTGGTATCGAGGTCGTTGGTACAAGACCCGAATCCGATGGACAGCAGTGCCATGGCCACAATCATTATTTTATATCGATTCGTTTTCATTGTATTCTTTATTTTAGTTGGTTTTTTATTCTCTGGTTCTGCTTATCAGAAGTTTAGCGATAAACCTACCATATAGATTCGTGGTCTCGGGTATACATTGTTATCCACACCGTTCGAAATTTCAGGATCCAATCCTTTGTATTTGGTGATAATGAACGGGTTTTGAACGGTTCCGTACACACGCATTTTCGATTTGTCGTTCAGAAGTTTTTTGAATGTGTATCCCAGTGTGATGTTATCCACTTTCAAAAACGATGCGTTCTGAATGTAGTAGTCCGATTTGTACGCTGCCGATTTGAAATACTCGTTGGACGCGCTGTTGAGTCTGTTTTTCAGGAATCCGGAGGTATCATACGATCCGTCTGTCCATTCCAGTTTGGCCTGCGTGTTGTTGAAGGCGTAGTTGCCAATGTTGCTGCGGGCAGTAAAACTGAAATCCCAATCCTTGTACAGCAGTTTCGACGTTAGTCCCATAAATATATCCGGCGATGCATTTTTGTAGCGATAGAGGTCTTTGTCTGTAATCTGACCATCGTTGTTGAGGTCGGCATAAGCGCCTTCTATCGGTTCTCCGGCTGTGTTATATACTTGTTTATAAACGTAGTACGAGCCTACCGGATAACCTACAGTATGAATCTTGATGTTGTTTCCTGTTCCACCCGATATGCCTTCGGTCTCTACACCGATGTAGTTGGGGTCTTCCACCATGGTGAGTTTGGTGATTTCGTTTTTGTTGTACGAAATATTGAATCCCAAATCCCAGGTCAGATCTTTGGTTACAACCGGTTTTCCACCAATGTTGAACTCAACACCTCTGTTTTCGAGGCTTCCCACGTTGGTCAGCAGCTCGTTGATGAAGTTGGTACCTGCCGGCACCGGTATGGTATTAATCAGATTGTCAGTCTTGCGCAGATATCCGTCTATCGACCCTGTTATTCTTCCGTTCAGGAATCCGAAGTCAAGTCCGGCGTTGTATGTGGTGGTCTCTTCCCATTTCAGGTTGGGGTCGAATCCCAAAGGACGAACCAGATTGACGACCTGATTGCCAAACATATAATTGGCACCCGATTCGCTGTACTGATAACGCGACAGGTAGGGGTAGTCGTTGTCGGTAATATTCTGTTGTCCGGTCAAACCATATCCGAGGCGCAGTTTCAGGTCGCTCAGGGCTTGCACATCTTTCAGAAAACTTTCCTGATTGATCTTCCAGGCCAGTGCTGCCGATGGGAAGAGTCCCCATCTGTTCGATTCCGAGAATCTGGATGATCCATCATTACGCAGCGTGAAGGTCAGCAAATATCTGTCCATCAATGTGTAGTTGAAGCGGCCAAAGAACGAAACCAGGTAGTTTTCTGTCTTGTCTTCTGTGCGCGGTTTGCGGTCTGTTCCGTCTATCCAGTGGTAGTCGTTCGACGATTCGCGGTAGAAGTGTTGCCACGAGTAACCACCCATCACATCAATCTTACTCTCTATGTTTTTCAGCTCTTTCACGTAGTTGAGGTAGAAGTCGAGCAGAGTATTTCTCTTTTCCTGTTTGTAAGGGTTAAATTCCCCCTTGCCTGTTTTTACATCACCCTGAGACCAGCTCATGGTCGAGTTGTCGGGGATCAATATAGATCCGTCACTCTTCGACAAGTCATAACCCAGGTTCAGGTTGGCACGCAGTTCGGGCAGGAAGTGCATCTTGTAGTCGAGTTGCAGGTTGCCCAGACTTCTGTAAACGGTCGATTTGTCTACTTTCTCTTCCAGCAATCCTACCGGGTTGGCTATCGCGATGTCAATTGGTTTGCCGTTGGAACCGAGTGAGATGTAATATCTGTTTCCGTAGATGCTGGTCGAGTTTACCCGTTGTGTGGGGTCAAATTCGAGTGCTGCGCCCAGTGCGCCGGTGTCGCCAAAGCGGTTTTTAGCCATCATGCCTTTGGCGTTGATGTTTACTTTCAAATGGTCTTCAAAGAAGGTCGGGTTCAGAGCCAGACCTATAGTTCCGCGGTCCATATTCGAGGTGCGCAAAATACCGTTTTCCTTGGTGTATCCGCCCGATATCCGGTAGGGAATGCCACCGGCAACACCCGTTACACTCAGGTTGTGGTCGGTGCTTAGTGCTGTTCTCAATATCTCATCCTGCCAGTTGGTATCGCCCGGACCAATCAGTTTGGCTTGTGCCGAGGTTGCTCCATACTGATCAACAATAAACTTTCTGAATTCGCTTCCGCTCATCACATCTATTGTCTTTATGGGGGTGCTTATAGCAAAGTTGCCGCTATACGATACATTGGGTATCAGGCTTGCATTTTTGCTCATGACCCCTTTTTTGGTGGTAATTAATATGACACCATTCGAGGCGCGCGATCCGTAAATAGCTGTAGCCGACGCATCCTTCAGCACCGAAAAGCTCTCGATGTCGTTGGGGTTGATGCTGCTCAGCGGATTGGCCATACCCGATATTCCGTCGTTGTCTACAGGCACACCGTCAATTACGATCAACGGGTCGTTACTCGCTTTGAGCGACGATCCGCCGCGAATCCGGATGGTAGCCGCGCTACCCGGTGCTCCTCCCGAGGTGGTAATGTTTACACCCGCGGTCTTGCCTATCAGCAGGTCGGTGGCGGTGGTGGCCATACCGCGGTTGATGTCTTCGGCTTTGATGGCCAAAACAGATCCCGTGGCATCGTTCTTCTTTACCTGTCCGTAGCCGATTGCTACTACTTCGCCCAGTGTCACACTCGACTCCTGCATCACGATGCGTCGGATTTGTGCACTTGCGGCTGCAATTTCAGTTCGTTGATACCCCACATAGGAGATCATCAGAATTGCATTCGGGTCGCTGATACTCAGTGTGAATTTCCCGTTTATATCACTTACTGTTCCGTTAGTTGTGCCCTTTTCCATGATGGTAGCGCCGATAATCGGTTGATTATCTTTGTCAACTACCAGACCCTGGATGGCTTTTTTGCTCTGTGCCATCGTGCTTATGCTCATGCACAATATCAGTAGCATCGATAGCGTAAATCTGATTTTTTTCATGTTGGTGTTGATTTTAGTTGATAAAGGTTTCCAGTTAACTCTCTCTCTTGTTTATATACCGAAATTAATGTTTCACAGTTTGTTCTTCTCTTTCTTCGTGGTCTTTCACGAATACTACGGTCACAGCTGCTACCAGCAGGCAGATTCCCGCCATCAGTATGGCGTACATCGCGTCTGATCCAAACCAGTGTTTTACGATTGGGCCGTTGGCTATACTGCTGATTATCTGTGGTATGGTGATGAAGAAATTGAATATGCCGATGTAAACGCCCATCTTAGCTGCCGGTATCGAACTCGCCAGTATGGCGTAGGGCATCGACAGGATGCTTGCCCAGGCTATCCCGATTCCGATCATCGACCAGATAAGGGTGCCGGGTTGGCTGATGTAGTACATCGATATCAGCCCGGCTGCACCGGCCAACAGAGACAGGGCGTGGGTTATTTTGCGGCTGGTATGTCTGGCTACTACCGGCAGTGCCAGCGCGAAAAGCATTGCCACCAGGTTGTATATGCCAAACAATACGCCCACCCAGTCGCCGGCTTTCTGATAAGCTGCTGAGTTCGGGTCTGTGGCTCCATACACATGCAGTGCCACTGCGGGTGTGGTATATACCCACATCGAAAAGAGGGCAAACCACGAAAAAAACTGCACGATACCCAGCCGCAGCATAGCCGACGGCATTCCTGTTATATCTTTCAGAATGGTCGACAGACCCCCTTTTCTCTCCTCTTTCAGGCTTTCGGTGGCGTGGTAGCGGGCGTGCACTTCGGGTGGATATTCGCGGGTGCGGAATATGGTCCAGCCCATTGTGGCAATCATTGCAACGGCTCCGAAGTAGAAGGATATTGTTACATTCATCGGTATTTCGCCCTGTGGTGTGTTGGCGCCTATCCCCATCCATTCCGATAGCATGTAGGGCAACCACGACCCGATTACGGCACCGGCTCCAATCAGAAATGTCTGAATCGAAAAGCCTGTTGTCCGCTGTTTGTCGGGCAGAAGGTCGGCCACCAGTGCTCTGAAGGGCTCCATCGCGATATTGAACGAAGCGTTCATCAACGTCAGCATTCCCGCGCCTATCAGCAGCGGCGGAACCAGTGCGCTCAGACCTCCCGAGTTGGGCATAAACACAAGTGCTATGGCTGCCAGCAATGCGCCGGTCAGTATGTAGGGCATTCTGCGGCCCAGCTTTGTCCAGGTGTTGTCAGAGTAATGTCCGATTATCGGTTGTATCACCATGCCGGTGAGTGGGGCCACCACCCAAAACCACGACAGATTTTCGATGTCGGCACCAAATGTTTGCAATATCCGGCTGGCATTGGCATTTTGCAGGGCAAATCCGGCCTGAATACCCAGAAACCCGAAACTCATGTTCCAGATTTGCCAGAAGGATAAATTCGGTTTTGCGTTCATGGTAGGGTTATTAGTCTGTTAACTATCTGTTGTGTTCTCTCTTGTTGCGGTGGCTCTATTTCCGAAAAACAATCAGAGCCGATATCGCCTTTACCTTCACTTTGCCGCCTTTCAGAGTACCCATTCCGGCCGCGTTTATCTCTCCATCGGCTGCGGCTATCTGCCATTCGCCCTGCGGTATCTCTATCTCTTTCTCCTCTTTGTTGCCGTTAAATATCACCACAATCTCTTTCCACTCATCGCCGTTGGCGTGGTTGCTCAGCGCGAATCCCACCACACAGGGTTTGTGTATCTCCAGAAACCGCAGATGCTTTTGCACATCCTCTGTGCGGCTCATTCTGAATGCCGGGTGAGCTTTGCGCAGCGCGATCAGCTTTTTGTAGTAGTCATACAATCCGGCATACCGGCTCTTGTTGTTCCACTCTATCTGATTGATCGAGTCGGGCGATGCAAACGTATTGTGTATCCCTCTTTTTGTCCGGAATAGCTCTTCGCCGGCGTAGATAAACGGAACACCCTGCGATACAAACACCATCGTCTGTGCCAGTTTATTCATTCGGATAATCTCCTCTTCTGTGGTATTTGCATTAGAGGCCAGTTGCAGTTTGTCGTTCAGGCAAAGGTCGTCGTGGCACGACACATAGTTTATCACCTCTCCCGGATGGTTGGCATAAGGGGCCTTCGAGTAGTTCACCCTTGTATAGTTCACACCGCTGTGTTGCGTGGCGCCCACTATCCCAAACTTCACACTCTCTTCCAGTCCGCCCACACCGCATACAAATCCGCCCTTTTTGGCATCATTCCAGCTGCCCTTCACCGCGTCGCGCAGGTCGTCGCTGAATACCGCAATCCGTCTCAGCTGAAGTCCGTTTTTCTTCACCGCTCTCAGCTTTTCGGGCAGAGGCGAGTCGCCCGCTGTCCACCCTTCGCCGTACACAAACAGCATCGGGTCTATCTCATCCAGTGCCTTGCGCACCTCTTTCATCGTTTCCACATCGTGTATCCCCATCAGGTCAAACCTGAATCCGTCCACATGATACTCATTCACCCAATACTTCACCGATTCCACTATAAACTGACGAACCATTGCACGCTCCGAAGCCGTTTCGTTTCCACAGCCCGACGCGTTCGAGTAGCGGCCATCCGGCCACTGGCGGTAGAAGTACCCCGGCACAGTCAGCGTAAATGCCGACCCATCAATCGTTTGCGTGTGGTTATACACCACATCCAGTATCACCCGCATACCGTTTTGGTGAATGCTCTGCACCATCTGCTTAAATTCGCGGATGCGCGACAGCGGGTTTCCCGGCTCAGTCGAATACGAGCCCTCCGGCACATTGTAGTTTGTCGGGTCGTAGCCCCAGTTATACCGCTTTTCGTGCAATTGCGATTCGTCTATCGAACCATAGTCATAAGACGGTAACAGATGCAAATGCGTCACACCCAGCTCCCGCAAGTGGTCCAGTCCCGTACTGGCACCCGCTTCGTTCTTTGTGCCCTTTTCGGTCAGAGCCAGATATTTACCCTTATTCTCTATTCCCGAATGCTCATTCACCGAAAAGTCCCGGTGATGCATTTCATAAATTACAATATCCGTAAAGCTCTTCAGCGCCGGCGACCTATCTTCTGCCCAGCCCACCGGGTCGCTATCGTTCAGGTCAATCACCGCCGCCCGTTTTCCGTTTATACCCACCGCTTTGGCGCGAATACCCGCTGTTTCGGCCAGCCATCGGCCATCAGTTTTTATTCTGAATGTATAATACTTTCCTTTCAAATCTTCCTTCACATCTATTCCCCACACACCCTTCACGCCACGCTTCATCGCTATCACTCTCGCCTTTTCACCACCCGCTTGGGCATCATGGTCATACAGCCGCAGCTCTGCGGCTTCAGCCGTGGGCGCCCAAAGTCTGAATGCGCACACGCCGGACGAGTAAAACAGCTCGTCTTTCATCTTCACATCGTGCGGATAAGTGGCAAATATATCCTTAGCCAAACCATTGGTTGTGGTAATCATATTCATAAGCAGAATGAGTAGTGTCGATACATAAACGTTTTTCATGGCTCTCAGTTTTCTCGTCAAATGCAACGTTTCCGTTACTTCTGCAAATTTCGCCTCCTATTCATCTTATTTCAATCAAATTCCGACGAAATGCAGAATAATCCGGATGAATTTCATTTTTTTCTCTCTGTTTTGGGCGTGCCCCTCGCCCACTCGGGTCGGGCTATCCGTTGCGAGTCCTCGCCGGTTTCCCCTTTTGCTCATTTTCAGTCTTTTGCATCCGGCTGTGGGCTCTTCACTTCTATCCCTCACGCAAAAAAGTTACCACTTATATCGCCGCTACTCTCGACTATTAACCTGAGTTCGGGATAAGCATATCGCTAAAGAACACATTATCAATACTATTAATGCAATAAGGTTGATGCAGCAATAGATCTCAACATTCTACTAAGGTAAAACCTTATTCCCTTATTTCATGTCAGTTATAAAACTTCAATATTGCTTCTTAGCCCGAACTCAGGTTATCACACCGGCGGGAGGGTCCCCCCCCCGTTTAGCGAAGCTTCTCGCTTCGTCACTGCTAAAAGCAAGCGTCCACGCTTGCAATATCCACCAACAGCACAACCACCACACCCCATCGGCCCCGAATTCATACGTTTGAGGCCGTTTGCCGTTTCAGAAGAGCCGCACCATTCGCAGCCACATTCTGAAAATTCATAAATCCTGAAAATCCTGATTCAGACAACTTAGCACCCCCGTACATAGTTTTGTTGCAGTACGTCAGAGCCCGTGCATATTCGATGCTTTACGTGTAATAATCTATATTTATTCCTGATACAATTCTGATACAAAACACATATAATCCATATCTTATATAGTGGGTTATATGTGGATTATATATGGAGTATATGTGGAGTATATGTGGATTAAAGGGTAATCTGCCTGCTGTATGATGGCTTTCAGGATAGGGGTGAACTTACTGCCTGCAATCCCCCGTTTGGCGACAGCTCTGCTGTCGTCATTGCTAAAAGCCAGCCTCCCCCCGTCGTCCGTAGCCTGCAAAAAGCGTAGCGCGGCCGTTGAGCAAAAGGCTCTGCCTTTGTTCGTGCTAAAAGCCAGCCTCCGGGCTGGCAATGTAACGCGAAGCGAAAATAGAAAACGGTTTCAGCCAGATGATTGAGCCCGCTTTTTCGTAAGCAAAATAAAAAAGACAATCCGACAGTGCGCAATAAGCAGGAAGTGTATAGCGCCCGCCACCGCTCTCATTCTGAAAATTCTTAAATCCTGAAAATTATGATTCAGACAGTTACGACAAAAACGGCAACCAAACCGCAGATTTAAATAAAAAAAATAGCGTGGATTCGTTACAATTCACTAAATTTGGGACAAATAAAAAAATCCGATTTTTCTCTCTCCTTTGGAGAGAGTACCCGAAGGGGGAGAGAGGCTAAAAGATCCAGTTTATGAACGGAAACACCAGCGAATACTACTACGATGCTGCCGGGGTGAAACACAGAGCTGTTTATCAAAGTCTGATTTCACCACTCGAGATACCGCTGGGAGATGTGAATCAGGAGTTTGTACCCGATGAGTTTTCGGAATATAATGTAAGCCAAACCTTCTATTGTGGCAATTTTATATACGAAAATGGTTCTTTATCCAAGGTACTTACCCCCGAGGGCTATCTCAGTTTGACC
>Ga0209398_1000363_pt1 | contig 29077 bp, 22 predicted proteins | sample AshMeaBigSpring_FD_184125 | JGI IMG/M metagenome (GOLD analysis project Ga0209398, IMG submission 184125) | Groundwater microbial communities from Big Spring, Nevada to study Microbial Dark Matter (Phase II) - Ash Meadows Big Spring (SPAdes)... | ecosystem: Environmental > Aquatic > Deep...
CCGCACGCACCAACGCCACCTGGTCGGCGCTGTCGTAGATGATCCAGTTGGGTTGGAAGCCGACCGCCGTCGTCTCCACTCGCAGGATGCGCGCGCAGATGCTGTGAAAGGTGCCGATCGTCAGCCTGCCCAGCCGCGCCGGTTGTCCGGCCAGCGGCGGCGCGCCGGAAAGTTCCTGGAGGATCAGCGCCACGCGCTCGCGCATCTCGCCGGCGGCCTTGTTGGTGAAGGTGACGGCGGCAATGTTCCACGGCGCAATGCCCTTCACGTCGATCATGTAGGCGATGCGTCGCGTCAGCACGCGCGTTTTGCCGGAGCCTGGCCCGGCCAGCACCAGCACTGGCCCCGTCACGGTCTCGACCGCGCGGGTTTGTGGTTCGTTGAGGTTATCGATGATCTTAGACATAATGTGTTTCTAGAGAGATTGGGAGATTGAAGATTGAGGAGGAGGAATCTGGCTGCGAGCGCCAATCTCCTAATCTCCAATCTCTCAATCTCTCAATCTCTCAATCTCTCAATCTCTCAATCTCTCAATCTCTACTCTTCTCCGCGCAGCAGGCGCAGATAACTGTCGTAGCGTGCTTCGGCGATCGCGCCGCGTGCGACGGCGGCGCGCACGGCGCATTCCGGCTCGTGATCATGCGTGCAGCCGGGATAGCGGCAGTCGTGCAGATAAGCGGTCATTTCGCGGAAGTAGAAGGGCAGGTTGGCCGCGTCGATCTCGTACAGCCCCAACTCGCGAATGCCCGGCGTGTCGGCCACGTAGGAGGCGTCGCCAAAGGGCAGGCGGTAGAGCTGGGCGGCGCGCGTTGTGTGGCGTCCCTTGTCCATGAAGTCGCGCAGATCGCCTTCCTGCAAATGCAGCGTTGGGTGTACGGCGTTGATCAGGCTGCTCTTGCCGACGCCGCTCGGCCCGGTGACGACGGTGACGCGGTCGGTCAGCAGCTCGCGCAGCGCGTCGATGCCGGTGTGCTCGCGGGCGCTGGTGTAGAGCACCGGGTAGCCGATGTGCGCGTAGAGGTCGAACAGGTCGCGGGCGGCCGCCTCGCCCGTCAGTTCGACCTTGTTGACGCAGAGGATCGCAGGCAGTTCGTTAGCCTCGGCGATTACCAGAAAACGGTCGAGCATGCGCAAGTGCGGCTCCGGTTTGGCCGCGGCAAAGACGACAAGCGCCTGATCCGGGTTGGCAAGGATGACATCTTCAGCGGGGCGCGCCTGGCCGGGGTGCTGGCGGCTGAGGACACTGTGTCGCTCATCGACGCGTTCGATCAGCCCCTTCTTTGCGCCTTCCGGCAGCACCCACACGCGGTCGCCGACGGCCACCAACGTGTCGCGCCCGCGCTCCAGCAGCAGGCGCCCGCGCACCTCGCAGACGCGCACCCGCTCCACGCCATCCGTCTCGCTGGCGGCGGTCGTCTCCACGTCGTAATGGTGGCCGCGGGCGCGGATCACGATGCCGTGCGCCAGTTGCTGCGAGGCGCGCTTGGGCTTCGCTTTTTTGTCGCTGCGCCGTATGCGCGGGTCATCCTCAAACTGGCTTTCGTATTCGTGGTAGTCTTTGCGTTGTGCGGCTGGCAATTCGGCGCTCTCCTCACGTTACCCCAGGTTCGATCCGTCCGCGAGTGTAACGCGCGCCAGAGGGTGTGTCAATTTGGCGGGGGCGAGGGGCGAGGGGCGAGGGGCGAACCTATCCCAGATCGGCGTGCATGGTGTGGGTGGGCTGCGCCGCGCAGCAGGGGAACGGGTTGATGGCGCCGCAGACCTGCGCAGGGGCATGCGGAATCACCACGCCGAAGGCGGCGAGCAGTTCGCACAGGTCGCCCAGCGGCAGCCCCATCACGCTGGCAAAGCAGCCGTCCAGCGCACAGGCGGGCGCAAAGCCCGGCGATTGGATGCCGTAGGCGCCGGCCTTGTCCAGCGGGTCGCCGGTGGCGACGTAGGCGTCGATCTCAGCATCGGTGTAGGCGCGCATCGTCACGGTAGTGTAGTTGACGCGCGTCGCCTGCCGTTGGTCGGGCAGGCGCAGCACGGCGACGGCGCTGATCACAGCGTGCGGGCCAGCGCGCAGATCGCGCAACATGCGCACGGCGTCGGCGGCGTCGGTTGGCTTGCCGTAGATTTCGCCACGCCACGCCACGGTCGTGTCGGAGGCAATGATCAGCGCAGCGCCAGCGGACTCGCCCAGGCGTTGCGCGACCGCCCATGCCTTCGTCGCGGCCAACCGCTGTGTCATCGCGTCGGGGTCTTCGGCGGGTAGCGGCGTCTCGTCGATGTCGGCGACATGTACGGTGTAGGTCAGCCCCAGGTCGCGCAGGAATTGCTGGCGGCGCTGGCTGGCGGAAGCAAGAATCAGGTGAGGTTGCATCATTCTTTTATACCCGACGGGGGCGATTCCGAAAAGCTGGCGTCGCGCTGAAAAGTAGCTGGCGCAGTGCTTTGGACATCGCTCCACGCCTGTGGCACTATTGGGAGACGAGCAAGCTGCTGGGAAGCAGCGCTGCTTCCCAGCAGCCGTAACGTTGACTAGACATTTGTACTGTTGCGGAGGAGAGCGAATGCCACTAAAAAATCAAATCCTGCCCCACCCACCCTTGCGCGTGGCGATTGTCGGCTGCGGCGGCATGGCGCGGCACCACGCAGCGGCCATGCTGCGCCATCAAGACCTGGTGCAGATCCCGGTTGTGTGTGAGCCGGCGGCGGCTACCTATGCCCGCTTTGTAGAGTTGTTCGATGACGCAGGTGTGACGCCGCCGCCCAACACCCCTGACCTGGCCGATTTGCTGCGCAACCACGCTGACGCCCTAGATGCCGCCTTCATCATCACACCGCACGCCCTTCATCACGACCAGGCGACGGCCTGCATGGAAGCGGGGCTGGACGTATTGCTGGAGAAGCCGATGGTGATGAACGCCGCAGAGGCGCGCAGTCTGATCGCCACGCGCGACCGCACAGGACGCACGCTGGTGGTCGCCTTCAACGGCAGCCTGTCGCCGCAGATTCGCACCGCCGTGCAAATGCTGCGGGCGGGCGAGCTGGGCGAGATTCTCAATATCCACGGCGTTGTGTGGCAGGGGTGGAACGGCCACACCCAGCACACCTGGCGACAGGCGCCAGCGATTGCTGGCGGCGGCTTTATGTTCGACACGGGCGCACATCTGCTCAACACTGTGTCTGACCTGGCGGGCGAGCCGGTGGTTGAGGTGGCGGCGTGGCTGGACAATCGCGGGCGTCCCGTTGACATCCTGGGCACGGTGATGGCGCGGCTGGCCTCCGGCGTATTGATCACGCTCAGTGGTTGCGGCGACACGATCGAATCGTGTGCGTCGGATGTGCGCGTCTTCTGCACACAGGGCATCTTGCGCACGGGCGTGTGGGGTGAAACGTTGGAGGTGCAGCGTGCGGGCGAGGCTGATTTATCGCCCGTGGCGACGCCGCCATCGCACGGCCCCTGGGAGCAGTTCATGCGCGTCTGTCGCGGCGAGATCGACAACCCTAGTCCGCCGGAAGTCGGGCTGCGGATGGCGATCCTGTGGGATATGATCCGGGCCTCGGCGCAGCGTGGCGGCGCACCAGTTACGCCGCATGACGCCACACAGATTTTGGGGACGTCTTCACTTTGAAATATCGATTCATTTTTTTTTGATTTGAACGAAACAGGGAGAATTTTCGATGGCAACACAGACGCGCGTCACTGTTTGGAACGAATTTCGCCACGAAAGGCAGAAGCCGGAGATCGCCGCGCTCTATCCGCAGGGCATCCACGGTGCGATTGCTGGCTATTTGCGCGGGCACGGCTGCATCGTCCACACTGCCACATTGGATGAGCCAAGCCACGGCCTGACTGAGCACATCCTCGATAACACGGATGTGCTGATCTGGTGGGGACACATGGCGCACGGCGAGGTAAGCGATGAGATCGTGGAGCGCGTACACGACCGTGTGCTGCGGGGCATGGGGTTGATCGTGCTGCACTCCGGCCACTTCTCCAAGATTTTCAAGCGGTTGATGGGCACCACCTGTAACCTGAAGTGGCGTGAAGCGGGCGAACGCGAGCGCGTCTGGGTCGTCGCCGCTGGTCACCCGATTGCCGACGGCATCGGCGAGTATTTCGAGATTCCCAATGAAGAGATGTATGGCGAATTCTTCGACATCCCAGAGCCGGAGACGCTGGTCTTTGTGAGCTGGTTCCAGGGCGGCGAGATCTTCCGCAGTGGCTGTTGCTATCGCCGTGGGCAGGGGCGCATCTTCTACTTCCGCCCCGGCCATGAAACTTACCCGACCTATCACCAGCCCGAAGTGCTGCGCGTAATCAGCAACGCCGTGCGTTGGGCCACGCCGGTCGAGCGTCCGAACACTACCTACGGCCACCGTCCGGAGCCGATCGAGCCGCTGAAATAGGGAGAAGGGGGAGACAGGGAGACATGGACGAGTTATCAATTGTGAAGTCTCCTTGCCTCCCTGTCTCTTTACCTTGCCATTTCCTCGAACACATCCGTCTGGACATGGCTGCGCGGCTCGCGCAGGCCGATGCTGAGGACGATGAGGGCGACGGCACTGAGTGCGGCGGAGGCGAAGAAGAGCCAATCGTAGCTGAAGGCCGCCAGCAACCCACCGATGATCGGCGCCACCGCACCGCCAACGCCGGTGATCGTGTTACCTATGCCAATGTAGGTGGGGCGGTGCTCTGGCTGCGAAAACTCCATGACGATCAGCACCCCAGAGACAATCGAGATACCGTTGACGATCCCCATGAAAAAAAAGATGGCGTAGTACCAATCCGCGCTCGGCGCCAGCCACGCCATGCCAAAGGTCACGATGCTGGCCCATTGTGCGATCTCGAGCGTGAATTTGTGACCGCGGCGGTCGGCGATCATGCCGGCGGCCAGGTTGCCTAATGTCTGCCCGATCAACAGCGCCGCAGTGTACAAGCCAACCACTGCATCATCGACCTGCCACTGCTGAATCGCTGCCACGGTGAGAAAGCCCGCCCCCATCCTTCCTAGATTTGAGAGCAAGCGCGCACTCAAGAAGTTGCGGAAGTTACGGTCTCGACGCACAATGGCATTGATTTTCTGCCACGACTGGTCGCCTTTCTGACGGATGTGGTCGGGGATCGGTTTCACTGGCTCCCGCGTCAGTGCCAGCGACATCCAGCTGAGCGTGATGGCGATGGCAGCGACCAGAAACGTGTAAGCGAAGTTCTGTGGGTATGGGTAGGTGTCCAACATCCACTTGCTCACCAGGGCGCCGGCGACGCCAAGCCCGGTGCCGATGAAGGAGCTGAAGCCAAAGAACCAGCCGCGTCGATGTACAGGGAAGATATGCGCAATCATGTCGGACCATGCCGGTGCGATCATGCCGGCGCCGAAACCATGCCAGGCATAAGCAAAGAAGAAGATCAGCAATGCCAGCATGGGTTGGCTTGGCGCCAGCAGGGCCGCCACCGGCAGCAGCCAGATCGGCAGCCGCTCGGTGAAGAAACCGATGTTGATCACCACCGGCTTCTTGCGGGCAAGTCGCTCTGTAGCGCCAGCGGTGAACAACTGCGGCAGATACCAGCTCCCCTGGCTCAACACTGCCAACAGCGCAAACCAGAACGGCGCTGTCGTGAGTTTGCTGACAAAGAGCGGTAGAATGGTGGTAGCGGAAATGAAGCTCAAGCCAAACCAAAAAGCGGCGCCGTCGATCAAATTAACGTTGAAGTTCCAGCGGTAATGTGTGCGTACTTCATTCTCCATCTCGGCGTCGCTCATCGGCGAAATCGGTTTGTCGAGTTCGAGCATCAGCCGGATGATCTGACGGCCGCGTGCCGTGCGTTGCAGACCCATCGAAGCACCTTCAGATGTGTGGGGCGGCGGTGACGACATCCACGCGCGGCCTGGCGAAGCAATGGCGGAACCGATCCGCTTTTATAGCAGTCATCAAAGCACGCAGGCGGCAACCCGCTCTGCGCCCAAACATTGAGTATACGTAACTATTCAGGCTTACCTAGAATTCATCCGCAGATAACGCAGATTTCGCAGAGATAACCACGGCTATTTTCTGCGAAATCTGCGTCATCTGCGGATAAGGGCTGAATAGTTACGAGTATACTTCATCTCGCCTGTGGGATGGAAAGGAACGCACGTGAAACGTTTTCTGATCATTTTCCTGACGACGACCCTCATCGTGACCAGCGTCGCCGGCTGCACCGCACAGAACGCCCCAAACCTGAATGACGCCCGGCGCGCCGTGTGCGAGCCGCTCAGGGCACTGCGCGCGGCGGCGGCCAACCTGCAAGCCATCGACGCCAACACCAGCGTCGAACAACTGCGGGCGCTGCGCGAAAGCACCGGCAAGCTGGTGGAGGCGGCGCGACGCGCCAACACTGTGCTGCAAACTCAGGCCATCACCGACATGGTCACAGCGTATGACAATTTCAGCCAGACGGTGGACAGCCTGAACACCCAGCAAAGCGTTGGCGAGGCGACAGCGGTGCTGCGCACATCCGCTACGCAGGTGCTGGCTGCGCTTGACCAAGCCTATACTTCCGCACAATGCGCACAATGAAAGTGACGTGACCTCATGACATCAACCTCAGTGTACACACCGCGCCGGGCGATGTTTATCTACGCGCACCCCGACGACATCGAATTTGGCACGGCGGGCACAGCCGCGCGCTGGGTGCAAAGCGGCGCCGAAGTTGCCTACGTGCTGATCACCAGCGGCGACGTGGGCATCGCCGACCTGAGCCTGACGCGCGCCGAGGCCGCTGCCATCCGCGAAGCGGAACAGCGCGCCGCCGCTGCCGTCGTGGGGGTGACGGAAGTCGTGTTTTTGCGCGAGCTGGATGGGTCGCTCGTCAATACGCTCGACCTGCGACGGAGGCTGGTGCGCGAGATTCGGCGCTTTCGCCCCGAGGTCGTCGTATGCGGCGATCCGACCATCTGGTTTGTCGATAGCACGTATGTCAATCATCCGGATCATCGCGCCGCCGCCGGCGCCGCCATCGAGGCCGTCTTCCCAGCCGCCGGCCAGCCGCATGTCTTCGAGGAACTGGCGGAGGAGGGGTTGACCGCCCACAAAGTGCGCAAACTCTATGTTGAGGGCTGGGGCGGCGGCGATACGTGGGTCAACACCACCAGCACCATGGAACTCAAGATCGCAGCGCTGCGCTGTCACACCAGCCAGTTGCGCGACTGGGACCCGGAGCCGATGTTGCGCCAGTGGTCGGCAGAGGCCGCCAAAGGCAAAGAGATGACCTACGCTGAGACCTTCCGCGTGATCACCCTGGTGAGTGACGAGGACTTCGCCAAAATTGGCTGAGCCGCTACCCTACCATCGGTGGACTTGGCGAAGGTTGTAAGCATTGTTCCCGAACTGGAGTGTCCAACTTGTCTGAATCTGAAGCACAAGGCGTGGCCGATCTCGAAGCGCAACTGCTCGCCCTGCAACTGCGCGAAGAAGGACTCCGGCAGCTGATCGAGCACAGCGGCGAGGTCTTCTGGACAGTGGATGTGACGGCGCCGCGCACACTCTATATCAGCAGCGGCTTCACCCGGCTCTACGATCTCCCGATTGCGGCGCAGTATGCAGACCAGCGCGCGTTTACGCAGGTCGTGGCGCCAGAAGACTTGCCGCGTGTGCAGGCTGCCCTGGCGCAGCAGCAGCAGGGATTGTCAAGTGACGTCGAGTACCGCGTGATTCACCGTGATGGTTCGATCCGCTGGCTGCATGACCGGGGCGTCCCCATCTACGACGACCAGGGGCGCTATGTCCGCATCGCCGGCATCGTCGCCGACATCACCGAGCGTAAGCAGGCCGAAGCCGCCGCCGAGGAACAGCGTCAGATTCTGCGCACGGTCATCGACCTGATGCCCGATTCGGTTTACGTGAAAGATTTGCAGGGACGCAAGATCCTCGCCAATCGTGTCGACGTGCGGTATATGGGACTGACTGACGAACATGAGGCGCTGGGCAAGCGCGACGAGGATGTCTATTCGCCCGCCACTGTCGCCCAATTCCGTGTTGCTCAGGAGCAGGTGCTGCACGCGGGAAAGTCGGTCATCAACCAGGAAGAATGGCTCACAGTTGATGGCGAGCGACGCTGCCTGCTCACTTCGCAGGTGCCGCTGCGCAACGCCGCCGGTGCAGTGACAGGGCTGGTCGGCGTCGGGCGCGATATCACTGAGTTCAAAGCCGCCCTGACCGCACTGGAAGAGCTAAACCAGACGCTAGAGACGCGCATCGCCGAACGCACGCAGGCGCTGCAAAACGAGGTGGATGCGCGGATTCATAAGGAGCAGGAACTGGCGTTGAGCGAACAGCGTCTGCGCCAAGTGATCGATCTGGTGCCGCATACGATCTTTGCGAAAGATATCGACGGTCGCTACATCCTGGCAAATAAAGCGTGTGCTGATGCATTTGGACTGACGGTTGAGCAACTGCTCGGTCAGCGTGACGCGGATGTGAACCCCACTCTGGCTGAGGTGGAACGCTTCCGCACTGAAGACCTGGAGGTGATCACCGGTGGCGGTGTATTGAAGATCGAGAGCGAGGCGGTGCATTACCTTGATGATAGCACCCACGTCTTGCAGACGATCAAGATTCCTTTTGCCGCGGCGGGGGAGGGAAAGCCTGCCGTGTTGGGCGTCAGCATCGACATTACCGAAGCCAAGCAGGCGCAAGCAATGCTTGAAGCCTACGCCGACGAATTGCAGCAGGCCAACGCTGCGCTGCGCGACGCCGCCCGTCTCAAGGATGAGTTCATGGCCGTCATGAGTCACGAACTGCGCACGCCGTTGAGCAGCATCCTGGGGTTGACCGAGGCGCTTCAATTGCAGGTGTATGGCCCCCTGACGGAGCGCCAGCAAAAGTCATTGAAGCTGATCGAGACAAGCGGGAAGGAATTGCTGGGGCTGGTCAACAATGTGCTGGATCTGTCGCGCATCGAGGCCGGGCAGTTGCACTTGCTCACTGATCGCTTCGATGTTGTCGCCCTTGCCAATATCGCCGTGCAGCGCAGCACCGCTGCTGCTTTCGAAAAAGGTCAGACCATCCACTTTGAAGCTAACTGCGACATGCTGATGTTAGAGGGCGACCAACGGCGCTGGCTGCAAGCGTTGTTCAACCTGTTGAGCAACGCGATCAAGTTCACCCCACAGGATGGCGAGCTTGGGCTGACGATAGAGGCGGATGCTGCCGCCGCGTTGGTGCGCATCCATGTTTGGGATCGCGGGATCGGCATTTCTGCGGAAGGGGTGGCGCGCCTGTTCCGCCCCTTCTCGCAACTGGACAGCACGCTGACGCGTCAATTTCCTGGCACGGGTCTGGGGCTGGCGTTGACCAGGCGACTGGTCGAGTTGCAGGGTGGCGTCATCACGGTGGCAAGCGAGCCAGGCGAAGGCAGCACGTTCACGATTACAATCGCATATACGCCACACTGATATGAAGGTTAGTGCGCGGGTGTTATTTTGAGCAGTTCCGTCAGATTCTCTGGGCGCACCGGCTTGGTCAGAAAGGCATCCATTCCGGCCGCCAGACATGCTTCCTGATCCTCTACCATCGCCGCCGCAGTGAGCGCTACAATGCGCGGCTGGCGCGCCGCCGGCAGCGTGCTGCGGATGATCTGCGTCGCCACGATTCCATCCATCTCCGGCATGTGTACATCCATCAGCACCATGTCATACGCCTGACGCTGGAGGGCGGCGACGGCCTCCAGCCCGTTCCCAGCGACATCGGCGGTGCAGCCCAGTTTTTCCAACATCCGCAGCACCACCTTCTGATTGACCAGGTTGTCCTCGGCCAGCAGGATGCGCAGCGGCGTCGGCGCGGTGACGGCGAACACATCCGGCGCGGGGGAGGGGGCGCCAGCATCGCGCAACAGCACACGCGCCAGCGTCTGCATCAGTTGGCGCTGCTTGATCGGGCGCACTAACTGCGCCGCCGGCTGAAGCGCTCCCATATCAACCGCACCGCCGACCGGCACGGTCACGATGATCGGACAGGTGCGCAGATGCTGGTTGTGCAACCACAGCGCGGCAATGTCGGGCGTCTGCCCGAGCAAGCGTGTGTCGAGGATCAGTGCATCAGGTGCGCGGGCGTCGTGCGCGATCAACGCTGCCAGCGCTGGCGCCGACTCAATGTGGACGACAGTCGCCTGCCAGCGTTGCAGCAGCCGCGCCACATTCTCCCGCGTTGTCGGGTGGCTTTCGGCTACCCAAATCCATTGGTCGGCCAGAAAGCCAGGGGCGGGGTGGGGGTCTTCGTGGCCCGACGCCGGCGTCACGCGGATCACGCAATGAAAGGTGGAGCCGGCGCCGGTTTCACTTTCCACCCAGATGTCGCCGCCCATCAACTGCGCCAATCGCTTGCTGATCGCCAGCCCCAACCCGGCGCCATCGAAGCGGCGCGCCGGCGAAGGATCGACTTGTGAAAAGGGGCGAAAGAGGCGATCCATGCGCTCTGCCGGGATGCCGATGCCCGTATCGCGCACGGCGAGATGGAGTTGCAGGTCGTCGGCGACGCCTTCCAGCGTGGCGGTAATCTCCACCTCACCGGCGTGCGTAAACTTGATTCCATTGCCAACCAGATTGACCAAAATCTGGCGCAGGCGCGCCATGTCGCCCAGTAGCCAGCTAGGCACGGTAGCATCGATCCACGCCGTCAACTCGATGCCTTGCGCCGCAGACTTGCTGGCAAAGAGATCAAGAACTTCGTCGATGCAGGTCACAAGCTGGAACGGCTGCGCCTCCAGGTGCAGATGTCCTGACTCGATTTTGGAGAAATCGAGAATGTCGTTGATGACAGCAAGCAGCGCGTCGCCGCTGGTGCGAATGGTTTCCACGTAGTCGCGCTGTTCTGGCGTCAGCGTCGTGTTCAGCAGCAGGCTTGTCATGCCGATCACCGCATTCATCGGTGTGCGGATTTCGTGGCTCATGTTGGCGAGAAAGATTGATTTGGCGCGATTGGCGGCTTCGGCGGCGGTGCGGGCGCGCTGCGCCTCTTGAAACAGCCGCGCATTCTCCAGCGCCACCGCCACCTGGTCGGCAAAGGCGCGCAGGCGCGTGGCATCCTCCTCGGTGAAAAAACTGTGCTGATGCGAATCAAGCGAGACAAAACCGATCACCTGATCGCGGTGCAGAATCGGTGCGCCAAGATAGCTGTGGATCCAGTCGCCGCCGGCGAAACGCAGCCAGCTCGGGTCGGTCGAGGTGTCGGCCACGCGCATGGGGGCGCGGGTCGCGTGCATTATGCGGAGGGTGGGTGTGTCGGCCAACACATACACTTGGGCAAGTAACTCCGGTGCGCCCGCAGGCTGAACATAACCCATTGAACGGACGATGCGCGCATGAACGCCGGCGGCGTCAAGCAGCATGATGTTGGCGGCGTCGTGCTCGATCACACGCCCCAGGTCGGCCAGCAGCCGGTCGAGCACAACCTCGAAATCTAGCGAACTGACCAGGGCCAGTGTGACATTGTGCAGCGCCTCGATAAACTCGCGTTGTCGGCGTTCGCGGCGTTCGGCGCGCTGGCGTTCGACAAGGTCTGCTTGCATCGCGCGGTAGAGGCGCGCATTGTCCAGCGCCTGTCCGGTTGCGTGCGCCACAGCCTGCGCCAGTTCGATCTCGTGGTCGCTGCAGGTGTGCAGTGTGTACCAATCCAGGCCAATCGTGCCGATGATCTCATCGCGCGCAAAGAGCGGCAGCAGTAAGATCGAGACGACACGGCGCGCACGCATCAGCTCCTGCACCGACGCCATGCGCTCATCGTGTTCAACGTCGACAATCGCTAATGGGCGTCGGTGCGCCAGGATATACTCGGTGGAGGGGTTGTTCAACACGGGAATGATGGCGCCGACTGCGCTAGTGGATGGGTCGGGCGTGTATTCCGCGATCACGGTCAGGCTCTGGCCGATGCTGTCGAGCAGGGCGATTCCTGCCTGTGGTGCGGCAAAGTGGAGCGCCAGGTCACGGCAGATCAGGTTCAGTGCGGCGTTGAGGTCGAGGGTGGCAGCGTGGACGATGGCGCGGTTCAGCAGTTCCATTTCCGCCAGGCGCTGCGTCAGCTCTTGTTGCGCAAGCTGACGCTCCACCAACTCGCGATTGGCGCGGGCGTAGAGTTGCGCATTTTCCAGGGCGATGGCGGCCTGGCTGCAAAACGAGACCAGGTGCGCGGCCTGCTCCATTGTGAAAAAAGCTGGCTGCGCACTGTCGAGCAGGATGAAGCCGAGTACATGCCCGCGACTGACGATAGGCGCACCCAACGACGAGCGAATCCATTTCGACTCGGGGATGCGCACCCAATGCGGGTCATCCAGGGTGTCTGTTACCAACACGGGCGCCAACGTCTGCTGCATGCGTCGCAGATTGTGAAAGTCTTTGACAGGAAAGGTAGCGCCGATCAGTCGTGGGTAGGCGCCGAGCTTCGGCTGAGCATGCGCCGAACGCACGATGCGCACCGTGCCGGCGTCCTCGTCGAGCAGCATCAGGTCGGCCGCGTCGTGCGCGACAACGCGACCGACGTTCGCCAGAATGCGATCCAGCACTTCGTCGAGATCGAGGGTGCTGGTCAGCGCCTGTACACTATCTTGCAGTGCGGCGGCAAAGGTTTGGAGAATAGATTGATCCGAACGGTCTGAGACATGCATAGGCGCCCGATTGCAAGGTGGCAAGACAGCAAGCACAAAGACAACGATACACGATGAGTTTACTGTCATCAGAGGCCACGTGCAACTGGCTTTTGTTGGACAGTATCTACTTCTAGTTAATCCTATTGTACTTGTCCGCCTGGCAACAGCAACGCGCTCCCTGGGTTTGACATCTGTCCTGGATTGCGTAGGATGGGACGCAGATTTTGTCTTTCGTGGAATTTCAGCTTCATCGACCAGGGGAAGGCCGGTCACTTTGCCGCCAACAACTGCTTTGCTTCCCACATCGGCGCCGTCTGCAACTGTGCTGGACGGCGCGGGCTTTCAGGCTGGCATCCGTGTGCGGGCGCCGCTGGTGCGGCAGCCGGACGGCTACACGTGTGGCGTGGCGGTGCTGCAAAGCGTGCTGCACTACTATGGCGTCACCGTGCGCTACGATCGGTTGGCAGTGGCGTTGGGCGCTGATCCAGAGCAGGGTACGAACTATCGGCGGATGGCCGCGTATGCGCAGGCGTGTGGACTCGATGTAACGATTTACACCGGGATGGCGTTAGAGACTTTGCAGGCGGCAATCGATGCGAGGGCGCCGGTTATCGTCGCCTTGCAAGCGTGGGGTGACAGTCCGACAAACGCCTATGTTGACGCCTGGGAAGATGGTCATTACGTGGTCGTGGTCGGGTATGATGAGTGTTGCATTTATTTCATGGATCCATCGACGCTCGGCAACTACACCTATATCCCTACCGAGGAGTTCCTGGCGCGCTGGCATGATGCCTACGTTGAAGCTGGGGCGACAATTCGGCTGTTGCAATTCGGCATGGTGTTGCGCGGCGCCAGCGTGCATTTCCATCCCGATCAAGTTACACTGCTGCGTTGAGTCTGGCGCATTATTGGCATTGACGATTGACGACTGCGATGGATGAACAGCACGCAAACCCAGAACATGACGACGCCCTCACCCCGGCTCACCACTCAGTGTCGCCAGGCGCAGCGTTTGCCGAGTGCTTGCTCATCGATCAGATCGATGATGCTCTGTTTATGCTGACTGCGACCGGCGTAATTGTCTGCGCCAATCAGACGGCGCAGAGCATGATGCGCGAGCGTGGCGCGATCAGCGGGCAGCGTTTCCCACGCATGCTGGGTGGCGGTCAGGCACGCCGGCATGCGGCGTTGATCCGCCATGTGAGTGGGCGCGGCGCAGAGGTCAATGTCGAGCTCCTGCACGAATACGCGACTGGCGCCGTCTGGTACAAGGTGCGCTACGCCCCCCTACGCAGGGCTGGCGGCGAGGCGTTGGTGCTCGCCACCCTGCGCGATGTCACGCGTGAGATCGAAACCCGCGAACGCCAGCAGCAGATCGCCGAAGAACGCGATCTGCTTTATCGCGCCGGCGCCGAGTTGGGGCGCTCGCTCGACCTGGATCACATCTTCCCAACGATGCGCAGCTTGATCGCTGAGCGGATGGATTGCGACGTTCTCTATCTTTCGTCGTTTGACCCGGAAAGCGAACTGATCACCTGTCTTTTTGCCTGGCAGGATGGTCATGCCCTCGACATCACCGCCATCCCGCAGATCAAGCTGGCGCCGGAAGGCAAAGGCACCCAGAGCCTGGCGATCCGCACCGGCCAGTCGATCCTGCTCACCGATTACAACGCACAGCGACGCACCAGCAACGCCTCCTACTATGTCAGCAAGACGGGCAGCGTCCAGGCCATTCGCGCCACCGAGGTGCCGGCGGAGGATCCGAATGTGCCGCGTGCGGCGCTGATCGTCCCCTTGAAACTGGGTGAGAGCGTGCGCGGCGTCGTGCAAATTTTCAGCTATCGGCTAAACGCTTACAGCCAGCGCGACCTGCATCTGGTGGAAGCAATCGGCGTGCAGGTGTTGGTGGCGGTCAACAACGCCCTGCTCTATCGCACGGTGCGCGAGGAACAGGCCAAACTCGAAAACTTGAACCGAACGTTGGAGCAGCGCGTCGTCGAACGCACCGCCCGGCTTGCCGAAGCGCAGCGCATTGCACATCTCGGCAGTATCGACATCGACATTGAGCGCGCCGAGGCAGTGCTCTCCGACGAAGCGTGCCGCATCTTACGCATTGGCTCGCATCAGATGACGCTGCCCTTGCGTCAGTTGAGTGAATTCGTCCACGCCGACGATCTGAACCACATTCTGGACTTGTATCAGCGCTGCACCGACGAAGAGACGCACGAATTGCATATCCGGCTGCAGCGCGCCGATGGCGCCAATGGCTACCTGAGCCTGCGCGCCAAACCGATGCTACAGCAGGGGCGTATGGTGCGCGTCGTGTGTACGGCGTTGGACATCACCGAACAGCGCCGCGCTGAGCAGGAGCAGCGCCGCCAGACCGCCATTTTGGAGGCGACCACCGACCTGGTCGCCAACTGGAACCCGCAGGGCGAGGTGACCTATCTCAACCTGGGCGGACGGCGTATGTTGGGCATCGGCCCGGATGTCGATCTGGCGCATCTTGCCGTGCGTACGCTCTATGCACAACACGCCTGGGCAACGATCGAACGCGAGGCCATCCCTGCGGCGACGCGGCGCGGCGTCTGGGCCGGCGACAGCGCCGTCATGCACGCGGAGGGCGTCGAAATTCCAGTGTCACAGGTGATCATCGCCCATCACGACGGTCACGGCAACGTCGAATACTACTCCACCATCATGCGCGACATGATGTTGCAAAAGCAGGCGGAGGAGGCGCTGCGGCGCAGCCGCGACGAGTTGAGCACGGCCAACACGGCGCTGGAAAGAGCCGCACGCCTGAAAGACGAGTTCCTGGCAAGCATGAGCCACGAACTGCGCACACCGATGACGAGCATCCTTGGCCTCACGGAGGCGCTGCGCGAGCAACTCTATGGCGTGCTTAATGAAAAACAACTGCGCGCGGTCAACACTATCGAGCACAGCGGGCAGCACCTGCTCGACCTGATCAACGATATCCTCGATCTCTCCAAGATTGAAGCTGGGCAATTCCAGTTGTACCGCGCCCCCTGCTCGGTCGATGAGACCTGCATGGCCGCCCTGCAGATGATAAAGGGGATGGCGCAGCAGAAACGTCAATCCGTCGGCTTTACCATCAATCTGACCGCCGTTGAGATCGAAGCTGACCAGCGCCGGCTCAAGCAGATGCTCGTCAACCTTCTCAGCAACGCAATCAAGTTCACGCCAGAGGGCGGGCAATTGGGGCTGGATGTGCAGGCAGACGCCAAAGAGGGGGCGGTGCGCTTCCATGTGTGGGATCACGGCATCGGCATTGCGGAAGATGATTTTGCCCGCCTCTTTCGCCCCTTCACGCAACTGGATGGCCGGCTGGCGCGCCAGCATACCGGCACCGGTCTTGGCCTGTCGCTGGTGCGGCGGATGGCCGAATTGCACGGTGGCAGCGTCACGCTCGCCAGCGTTGTGGGGGAGGGCAGCCGTTTCACCCTCAGCTTGCCCTGGGCTGGCAGCGCCCGGCGCGTCGACACGGGGCTGCTCTTGCCGGTGGAGATGGCGGCATTGCCGCGCACATCGCACACCGGTCGCGCCGTGATTGTGCTGATGGTGGACGACAACCTGCCGATGATGGAGATGTACGTCGACTATCTGCGCAACACGGGTTACGTCGTGCATGTGGCCGATAGCGGTCTGGCTGCACTCAATGCCGTGGTTGACCTGTGCCCGGATGTGATCTTGATGGACATCCAGATGCCTGGCATGGATGGTCTGGACGTGATCCGGCGTATTCGCGGCTCACGCAACCCGGAACTTGCCGCCACCGCCGTGATCGCCTTGACGGCGCTGGCGATGCCTGGCGACCGAGAGCGCTGTCTCGACGCCGGCGCCGACGAGTACCTGGCCAAGCCGGTCTCTCTCTTACGCGTCAGCGAGGTAATTGCGCGCCTCACCGACGCCCGACAGCCGCGTTGAGCACATGGTTCATCCCAGAAACATCGCCTGATTTGACAGCAGAAGCGCCTGAGGGTACAATCCTTCTACGTTCTGGGTGTACCACAAAGAACAACCTGTGTGGCGCATTCGTCTAGAGGCCCAGGACACAGCCCTCTCAAGGCTGAGACACGAGTTCGAATCTCGTATGCGCTACCAAAAATTGGTGCATCCATTATTAAGGTGCATCGTAGGCCATCAGCAGTTCACTTGAGCAAAATTGAGGCTGATGGTCGGTTCCAAAAACGGTTGTCGGATTCATCCGGCAGCCGTTTTTATTTACCAGGCAGTTGGTTGTATTGCAGAATCAAGAGGAGAAATGGAAGGGGCGTCGGTGCAAACAACACCGACGCCCAGAGCACCAGGTCACTGCAAGCCGCAGCGACTTGTCTACATCCCATCACCCGGCATCTGCGCTGTCAATCAGACCCAGCACGGCGGGTGTAGTTCACGGTTGGGGCGAACAGTGGTGCCGAACATGTGCCAGAGGTGAAAGCCACTTCTAGCAGTAATCGACGAGCGTTGCTTACTCTTTTTGCTGCACCTCGAAGCTATTGGTAATTTTCGTCACCCCGCGAATCGTCGCCGCCACCGAGCAGTATTTCTCCTCGGAGAGCTTGATCGCACGCTCGACTTTGGTCGGGTCGAGGTCGCGACCGGTGACGACGTAGTGCAGGTGAATGTCGGTGAACTGGTAGGGCGGCTCCGACGCCTGGTGTGCGTCTGCGGTAATGCGCAGGTCAGTCAGTTCCTGGCGCTGACGGCGCAGGATCGTGACCACGTCGTAGCCCGAACACGATACGAGCGCCATCACCAGCATGTCCGACGGCTTGACGCCCTTCCACTCGACCCAACTCTCGTCGCCATCCTTAGGCCACGAACCGGCGACGACCATGTGCCCAAAGCTGTCGCGCGTGATGAACATCGTGCTGTCGTGACCGGCCCAATGCAATGCAACTTGTCCCATAGCGAAAGACTCCTATCGTTTTTTGGGTTTGCGGGCATTTGCCCACGCGCAATCGTAGCACGCGGAGAGAGGTTGACAAAGCGTGTGACGTGTCTTGAATCTGTACGCAACACGCAGCACGGTTTACCGGCGTTGTGGAACCTGATGCGCATCCAGCCAGGCGTCGAATGCGGTGGGGTCGATCTGGCCGATGATCGTGTGGGCGATCGTGCCGTCTGGGGCAATCACTGTTGTGCGGGGCAGCCCGCGCACGCCGTAGACGAGGAGCGTGATGTCGTCAGGTTGCATCAGGATCGGGAAGGAAATCGCATGGTCGGCGACAAACGGTGCGACGACCGCTGCATCTTCGTTGAAGTTGACGCCAAGCACCCGTACGTCGTGTTCAGCGGCTACCTGGTTCAAATAGGGCATCTCTTCGACGCACGGCGCACACCACGTCGCCCAGAAGTTGAGCACCACCCACTCGCCGCGCAGGTCGCTGAGTGTGAGCGTCTCACCGTCCAGGGTGGCAAGGGTGAAGTCGCGGCTCATCTCTGGCGTTGCCGTCGGTTGCGGCGCGGCGTTGCGGGGCGCGGAGCCGGGCGCAGCCGGCGCGCAGCCCGCCAGCAGCAGCGCCGCCAGCAGGGCGAGCCATGCACAAAGAGGGACGAAAGCATCCGCCAGCTTGCGCATTGCCGGATTCTCCCTACCGCCCGGCGGCGTCGACGATGGCGCCGGATTCCGCGCCAGCCGCAGGCGCCGCCCGCTTCTTGGCCGCTGCGCGGCGCGTGCGGCTCTGTGCGCTGAAGACGCTCTGCAAGCCGATGAAGACCAGCGTAAGCAGGCCGATCACGATCTTCGTCCACCACGAGTTGAGCGTGCCCTGGAACATGATGATCGTCTGGATCAGCCCCTGGATCAGCACGCCGAAGACGGTGCCGATTACATACCCGACGCCGCCGGTGAGCATCGTACCGCCGATCACCACCGAGGCGATCGCATCCAGCTCCAGTCCGTTGGTGTATAGCCCGTAGCCCGACAACATGTAGATGCTGAAGACGACGCCTGCCAGCGCCGAACAGAAGCCGTTGAGCGTGTAGACCAGAATCTTGGTGCGCGCCACGGGCAACCCCATCAACAATGCCGATTGCTCGTTGCCGCCGATGGCGTAGACGGTGCGCCCGAAGCGGGTCAGATGAGCGAGATAGAGGGCGACGAGCAGCACGACCAGGACGATGACGACGTTGATCGAGATGAAGGATTTGCCAAAGAGCGGGATGCGAAAGAGCGCCACCGCACGGTAGAAGGGGTCGGAGATCGTGATGGCGTCGGTGCTGATGACAAAGCACATGCCGCGCGCAAAGAACATCCCGGCCAACGTCACGATGAAGGGCTGCACCTTGAAGAAGTGGATGATGGCGCCCATCACCGCGCCCAGCGCGACGCCACAGAGCAGCACGGTCGGGATCACGATGGCCGGGCTGAGTCCCAGTTCTTCCAGCATGTAGGCCGAAAAGACCGTTGTGAAAGCGATCACCGCACCGACGGAGAGATCGATGCCGCCCGAAAGAATGACAAAGGTCATGCCAATCGAGGTGATCAGCAGAAAGGCGTTGTCGATCAACAAGTTGAAGAAGACCTGCGGCGACGAAAAACCGCGATACTGCACGATGCCGAACGCGTAGAGACCGATGAAGAGCGAAATCGTGACCAGCAGCGGCAGATATTTGCGGTCGATCTGGAATCTGCGATTCATGCCTGCGCCCCTTTCCGCCGGGCAAGCCGGTCGAGCGCCACTTTCATCGGCTCGGAGTAGAGCAGCACGACGAAGAGCACGACCAGTGATTTCACCACCAGAACGACCTCCGGCGGCACCCCGAACGCGTAGATGGTCGTCGTGACGCTCTGGATCAGCAGCGCACCCAGCACACTGCCCGCCAGCGAAAAGCGCCCGCCCGACATCAGCGTGCCGCCGATGACAACAGCGAGGATGGCGTCCAACTCCATAAACAGCCCGACATTGTTGGCGTCGGCGCTCTTGACATTCGAGCTGATGATGATACCGGCGATGCCCGCACAGAACGAGCAGAAGATATACGCCACCAGCTTGATGTTCTTTTCATTGACGCCGCTGAAAAAGCTGGAACTAGCGTTGGTGCCGACCGACTCCACAAACAGACCAATCGCCGTGCGCCGCGTCATCAGCCAGGCAAAGAGGAAGATCGCCGCCACGATAAAGAGCGTGAAAGGTAGCCCCAGCAGATACCCGGCGCCAAAGTAGAAGAAGGGCGGATAGTAGACGGTGATGATCTGTCCGTCGGTGATGAGCTGCGCAATGCCGCGCCCGGCGACCATCAGCACCAGCGTCGCCACCATCGGTTGGATGTTGGCGCGCGAGACCAGCAGCCCGTTCCATAGCCCGCACAGGATGGCAACGCCCAACGTGATGAGAATCACCAAAGGCAGCGGCGTCGAGGTCACATCGGTGACGTTGCCGACCAGCCGCGTGGCGACCGCCGCACAGATCGCCGCCACCGCACCGACAGAGAGATCGACGCCGGCCGTGGCGATCACTGCGGTCAGGCCGATCGCCATCAACATCAGCGGTGCGCCGCGGTTGAGCACATCGACCAGGCTACCGAAAAGGTGCCCGTCCTTGATCTCTAGACGGAAGAAGTTGGGCGTGAACAGCAGGTTGAATCCCATCACGAGCGCCAGCGCCACCAACGGCCAGAAGAGGCTGTTGGCGCGCAAACGCTCCCACCAGGTCGCCTGGGTCATCATCGTGTCCCCCCAGCAATGATATGCATGATTGTGTGCTCGTCGAGTTCATCCTGCACCAACTCGGCGACGATGGCGTTGTCGCGCAGGACGAGGACGCGGTGGCTAGTGCGCAGCACTTCGTCCAGCTCCGACGAAATGAAGATGCAGGTCTTGCCTTCCCCGGCCAGCGTCAAGACGAGTTTTTGGATTTCCGCCTTGGCGCCGATGTCGATGCCGCGCGTCGGTTCGTCCAGGATCAGGATGTTCGGGTCCGTGGCCAGCCAGCGTGCCAGGATCACCTTCTGTTGGTTGCCGCCGCTCAGGTTCTTGACCAGTTGATCGGCAGTGGGCGTGCTGATGTTGAGCAGTTTGATGTACTTGTCGGCGATCTCGCGCTGTCTGGCCGGCTGGATATACCTGAACCAGCCACGGTTGGCTTGCAAGGCCAGCGTGATGTTCTCGCGCACGGTCAGTTCGCCGACGATGCCATCGGCCTTGCGGTCTTCAGGGCAATAGGCCATGCCTGCCTGGATCGACCGCAGCGGAGAATGGTGCGTCATCGGCGCACCGGCAACGGACAATCCGCCGGTGTCGGGCTTGTCGACGCCAAAGAGCAGATTCGCCGTCTCCGTGCGCCCGGAGCCGAGCAGACCGGCCAGCCCGACGACTTCGCCCTCGTGCAGCTCCAGGTCGAAGGGCGCAATGGAGCCGACGCGCCCAAGCTCCTGCGCCTGCATCACCACGCGTGCCTGGTCGCGCCCGGCGGCCGCCTGCTTGTAGCGGCTCATCTCTTGCAGTTCGTCCAGGTTGCGACCGATCATGCGGGCAACGAGTTCGACGCGCGGTAGGGTGGCGGTTTCGTAGACGCCGACCAGTTTGCCATTGCGCAGCACCGTGATGCGATCCGAGACTTCGTACACCTGATCCAAAAAGTGGGTGATAAAAATGACGCCGATCCCCTCACCCTTCAACTTACGCATGACGGCGAAAAGCTTTTCGGTCTCATGCGCCGCCAGGCTGGAGGTCGGCTCGTCCAGGATCAGGACGCGGGCGGAGATCTCTAGCGCACGCGAGATCGCCACCATCTGTTGGATGGCGACTGAATACATACCGACGCTCTGGCGTACATCGACGTCGACTTCCAACCATTCGAGAATCTGCGCGGCCCTGGCGTTGAGCCGGCGCCAGTCGATGCTGCCGGCCCAGCGCGGTTCACGCCCAATCAGAATGTTTTCCGCCACCGAGAGGTTCGGGCAGAGATTGATCTCTTGATAGACGGTGCTGATGCCAAGCGTCTGGGCATGATGCGGCGACTTCGCCATGATCTCGCAGCCATCCAGTTCGATGACGCCGCGATCGGCGCGTTCCACGCCGGTGAGCACCTTGATCAGCGTAGACTTGCCGGCGCCGTTTTCGCCAAGCAGGGCATGAATCTCGCCGCTGCACAACGAAAAATCCACTGCGTCGAGCGCCTGCACGCCAGGAAATGCCTTGCTGATTCCTCGCATCGTCAAGATGTTGGATGCATCCGCCATATTCGTCTCACCTCTGCCGCACGGGAAGGAAAAAGGGAACGGCTGCCCGGCTCGAATGGAACCGGGCAGCCTTGTGAAAATCGGATAAACTTAGTACTGGCGAGTGGGCAGCAGTTCCGCCGCCTGCTCCGGGAAGAAGACGCCCTCTTCCGATGGCACCCACTTGGCGACTTCCTCGCCGTTGACAACCTGGAGCGCAAGTTCGAAGAACTGCGGGCCGAGCAGCGGGTTGCACTCGACGGTGCAGTTCAACTTGCCTTCAACCATCGCCTCGAACGCACCGCGCACGGCGTCGATCGACACGATCTTGATGTCTTCGCCCGGCTTCAGACCGTACTCTTCGATGGCCTGGATGGCGCCGATTGCCATGTCGTCGTTGTGCGCGTAGAGTGCGTCGATCTCATCGCCATAGCTCTTGAGGAAGGCTTCCATGACTTCCTTGCCCTTGGCGCGGGTGAAATCGCCGGACTGCGACGCAATGATCTCCATGCCTGGGAATTCAGCGATGGCTTCACGGAAGCCGGTGTAGCGGTCATTCGCCGGCGCCGAGCCGACGGTGCCGACTAGCTCGACAATTTTGCCTTCGCCGCCCAGGATGTCGGACATAGCCTTGCCCGCGCGACGCCCTTCTTCGATGAAATCAGAGCCAAGATAGGTGACGTACAGGTCTTCCGGCACGGCGGCGCGGCGGTCAACCAGGATCAACGGAATGCCCGCATCTTTGGCTTCCTGGAAGACGGTTTCCCAGCCAGTCTCCACCACAGGCGAGACGCCGATCACATCAACCTGCTGAGCGATGAAGGAGCGGATCGCCTTGATCTGGTTCTCCTGCTTCTGCTGTGCGTCGGAGAACTTGAGTTCGACGCCCAGACGCTCGGCCTCATCCTTGATCGAAGCGGTGTTGGCTGTGCGCCACTCGCTCTCGGCGCCGATCTGAGCATAGCCGACCACCAGATCTTCGAAGGTCTTGGCGGCCGTTTCGCCAGCGGGAGCCGCGGCGGCCTGCTCAGCGGCCGGGGCTTCAGCGGCAGGCGCCGCCGGTGCGACCGTTGTGCAGCCGACCATGGCCAGCATCAGCACGCCTACCAGAACTGCATACAGCACATTGCGCACATTCATCTTTGTTTTTCTCCTCTTGTAAGATGGGAATTGCCCAAAATGGGAACGGTGCGAGCCGGTCACTTCACACAACCCGCTGCCTCTCCATCCTAGCAATCATCTGCGCGGCGGACAATGCACTTCTCTGCGCGCCTGGTCACGATTCTTAGCGAATTTTGCCGCCCAAACGCACAAACGATGGGGGGAGTGTCGAATTTTGAGATCGAAGTCAGATATTTTCGGAACTTCGCTCCGGCTGGCGGCGCAGCGGAATCGTCAGCGACACAGTCGTGCCCGCGCCATACTCGCTGGCAATCACCAAGCCATGACGCTGGCCGTAGTAAAGCTGGATGCGTTGGTTGACATTGACCAGACCGAAGCCACCTTCGCTCGGCCCAGGCGCATCGTGGTGCAGGGTAGCGCGCACCTGCGCCAACCGTTCCGGCGTCATGCCCAGGCCGTTGTCCTCGATTTCGATGTGAATGAAGGCGCCGTCCTGGCTTTGCCCGCGCACCTGAATCACGCCGCCGCTGCGCTTGTTCTTGATGCCGTGATAAAGCGCGTTTTCGACCAGCGGCTGCAGGGTGAGCTTGAGGATTGAGGCTGACAGAATTGCATCGTCGATGTCGATCTGATAGTCGAGGATGTCGCGGTAGCGAATCTTCTGAATGGCAAGATAGCTGGCGACGTGCTCAAATTCTTCACCCACGCTGATCCAATCTTCGCCTTTACTCAGCGAGATACGAAAAAAACGCGAGAGGGCGCGCACCAGTTCGACGACCTGCGCCGTGCGCTTGGACTCCACCATCCAAATGATGGTGTCCAGTGTGTTATAGAGAAAGTGCGGGTTGATCTGCGCCTGCAGCACGCGCAGTTCTGCCTTTTTGAGGTTTTCCTGCTCCTGCATCTTGGCAGCCACCAACTCGCGCACCTTGCCGACCATGATGTTGAAGCTCATCCCCAGCTCGGTGATCTCGTCCACATTGTCGGACATCACCAGCGGTTCGAGGTCTTCACGCGCGATGGTGGTCGTTACATCGTGGAGCTTCTTGATCGGCAAGTAGATGCTGCGCGATATACGCAGCGCCGCCACAATCGCAAAGGCGACGGCAGCCACCATCCCGATCACGCTGGCATAGATCCACCGCTGCAGGCCGGCTTGCAACGTTCGATACTGCTGTTCGGTGCGATTGACCTCGAACAGCATATAATCCTGGACGCTCTCCTCCACCAACCCGGAGACCCAGCGGATGCGCTCCAGCAGCACCATGTTCTCGTCAAAGGTCGCCCCGGCGGAGATGCGCACCCCCACGCGGTCGATGTCGTGGCGCAGGGTGTCCATCGTATTCTGGATCACGCGCAGCTTCAGCTTGCCGCGTTGCGAGGTGCTCGTCTCGCGCATAACGGCCAACTTTGCATCGACATCGTCGAGAATCGCATATTGATCTGCTGTATAGAAATCCTCCTTGCCGGCGATGATGTCCCACATTTCGGCGTCGATGGCGAACTTGATGTAGCCGTTGATGCTGTTGGCCACCGTGATGTTGTCGATGATCCGGTTGTACTGTGCTTGATATTGCAAAATGGGGATCGCCAGAAAAATGTAGGGAATGCCCAGGATCAGGATCAACACAAAGAAGGCCAGCAGCATCTTCGACCGGAGCGACAAGTGCAGCCTGGGCAAAAAACCAGCGAACGCGTCCGATGGCGCCTGCACTGAGCCAGCCTGCGCCTGGCGCGCGCCAACGGCGTCAGTTATCGTGTACTGAGCGCTTCGCTTGTTCAACACAGCCTATCCTCCTCACACGGGGGCAAGGCGCCCCTCACTGCGCCTGCCGGCTGCTTTCGCCATTCTGTCGATACTCGCCCGGCGACTGGCCGGTCGCTTTCTTGAACACGGCAAAGAAGTAGCGCGGGTTGGGGTACCCCACCCGATGCGCGATCTCGCCAGTTGAGAGGGTGGTCGTGCGCAGCAGGGTCATGGCGCGGTCGATACGTTGTCCGGTCATGTACTCGACAAAGGTCATGCCCGTTTCGCGACTGAAGACTGCACTCAGATGGCTTGGACTCCACCCCACCGCCGCGGCCGTCGCGTGCAAGGAAAGCTCATCGCTCTCCAGATGCGCCGCGACATAGCGTTTGGCGTGCTCGATGATCGCTTTGGTGCGATTGGTGTAGCGGTCGCGATCCAGCAGCGCCTGCGTCAGGAATTGCCGCATGAATGCGCGCAGCCCCTCAACGCTGTCGATGCCGGCCAGGATCGGCTCTAGTTGTGCGCGCGGTGGAATCACGTCATCGATCACACCGCCCAACTCTTGAATGAAGTTAGCAATTGCCACCAACAAATCGGTTGCCAGAAAGTCGACCACCGCGCGTAGTTCAGACGCATCGCTTGTCGCCACGGACAGGTGCGCAGTGAGAAACGCGTCGAGCCCTTGCAACTCGCCCGTGCGCAAGAAGGTGAGCACCGCGGTTGGATCGAGCGCCAGCAGTTGCCGGGGCGGGCAGGGGATGCCGCTGCGGCTGGGCGCCAGTTTGCGAATCTGTGTGCGCGCCGCATCGCAGGCGTCGAGAAAGGATTGCGGGATGGCGCCGACGCGTTCCACCGGGCGCCCGATGCCAATCGCCAGCGCCAGCGACCGTTCGGGCTGGAGCAGCAGGGTGATGCGATCGGCCAACTGTTGCGCCGTCCGTTGCAGGCTCTCACTCGATTCCCCGGTCAGCAGCAAGCCGGTCTCCTCGACATCCTTGGTAAAAAGCAGGACATCGCTGCGCCCCGCCAGCAGATCCGCCACGCATTGGCGCACGCGGTGATAGGTTTCCAGCCGCGCCAGATGCGTCATCTCCACGGTCACATCGCAGCGCACGCTGACGGCCAGGTACCCGCGCGCCACGAGATCGATCTGCACCGCGCGCGCCGCATCGATCGCTTCCAGCGCCGTGAGTTGCCCGGTAACTAGGTCCAGCAAAAATCGCTGGCGCAGGACATTGGCATTTTCCTTGAGCTGATCTTGCAGATGGCGCAGTTCTTCCTGCTGGCGCCGTTCCTCCTCGAGCTGAGTGCGAATCCGCAGCAACGCGTCGAGCAGTTCCTGTGCGCTGACAGGTTTGAGCAGATAGTCGGTGACGCCCAGTTGGATGGCTTCCTGTGCATAGCGGAATTCGTCGTGGCCGCTCAGGATCACGATCCGCGTCTGGGGCAGCCGCCGGCGCACAATGCGGCTCAACTCCAGGCCGTCCATGAAGGGCATCTTGATGTCCGTGATCAGGATGTCGGGCGTCTCCACCTCGATCATCGACAGCGCCAGCTCGCCGTCAGGCGCTTCGCCACACCAGCGCAGCCCGGCGCTCGCCCAGTCCACGCTGTCGCGTATCCCCTCGCGTGTGACGATTTCATCCTCGACCAGAAAGACTTTGTAGAGCATCCGCCTGTTTCCCTTGCCACGCCCCTCGCCGCTCAAAGTCCCTTGATCGTCATGCCGCCGTCCACCACCAGATTTTCGCCGGTGATGTACGCGGCTTTGTCCATCGCCAAAAACGCAATCGCGGCGGCGACCTCTTCGGCGCTGGCGATGCGCGCCAGCGGCGTGCGCTTCAGGATACGGTCGAGCCGTTCCGGGTCGCGCAGCACCGGCGAGGCCAGCGGCGTCGCGGTGTACCACGGCGAGACCGCGTTGACGCGGATGCCGTCACGCGCCCACTCGCCCGCCAGGTTGCGTGTCATCTGGAGCATGGCCGCCTTGGTGGCGCCGTAGGGCGAACCGCTACCCACGTCGAGCATCCCCGCCACCGACGCCACATTGATCACTGCGGCGCCGGCGCCGCGACAGAGCAGCGGATGCAGCATCCGCGCTAGTTCGTAGGCGCTGGTAAAATTGGTGGCGAAGATGTGCGCCACCTCCTCCGCTGTGTAGTCCACCGTTGGACGACGAATGTTCGTGCCGGCGTTGTTGACCAGCACATCGAGGCCGTCCCAGCGATAGCGCACGGCATCGAGCACCGTCTGCCGCCCTGCCGCGCTGCCGACGTCAGCCTGCACGCCGTCGATGGTCAGGCCAGCCACGGCGCGTTCGCCCACGACTCGCTCCAACTCCTCCTGCCCGCGCGCCACGATCAGCACCTCGGCGCCCAACGCCAGGAACTCATCCGCCGCCGCCAGCCCGATGCCCTTGCTGCCGCCGGTGATCAGCGCGCGCTTGCCTGCCAGTGTCCACGCTTTCATCGGCTCAACAACCCTTCGTGTTCGATCAGCCACTGCACGGATTCATAGACGGCTTGCAGCGACGAATAGCGCGGTTGATAAGCGATCATGCGCCGCGCTTTGTCGATGCTGCAGCTTGGGCTGTGGGCGATGTGATCCCACGTGGCGCGGGCTTCGTCCGCGCTGACGGTGGCGCGCCACGTCTCCCACGGCAGGTAGCGCAGCTTCGCCTCTTGCCCGAACCAGCCGGTCACTGCCTCGGCATAGCCACGCAACGTCACCGCCGCCGGCGAGACAACGTGAAAGCCCTCGCCGATGGCCATGCTCCAGTGCGCCAGCGCCTGCATGAACGCCTGCGCCACATCGTCGGCGTGGACGTGATGCACCGTCTCCAGGCCGAGGTTGGGCAACGCCAACTCCTCGCCGCGCGCCAGGGTCGCGAAGACCTGTGGGTTGAAGTGCCCGGCCGGATTCAGCGGCGCCCAGCCCGGCCCGACGATGTGCCCCGGATGCAGGCATGTAGCCGGGAAGTCGCCGCGCTGCGCTTCTGCCAGCAGATAGGCTTCGATCGCCGCTTTCTGGATGCCGTACTCGCCAAAGGGGCGGCGCGGCTGCGTCTCGACGGTCGGCACAACGACGCTTGGCCCGTGAATCCAGATCGTGCCGCAGTGCAGGAAGTGACGCACCTTGCCGCGCAGCGCATCGACAAGCTGCTGCGCGCTGGCGAGCGTAAAGCAGATCATGTCGATCGCGGCGTCGGGCTGGAGCGCGGCGATCTGCGCGCCGAAGTCACCGCCAGCTTCGGCGGCCGTGCGGTCGATCACGACTTGCTGCACCTGCTTCCATGCGCCATGCGGCTGGTAGGGGGAACGCGCCTGACGGCTGACATTGATCACTTCGTGCCCGGCTTCGACCAGGCGCGGCACAAGATAAGTGCCCACGTGCCCGCTGCCGCCGATGATCACAACTCGCATAGATGGTGCTCCTGACAAAAGGTGAATTGTACGCGGATGACGCAGATTCGGCGGATGAACGCGGATTAGGGAAAGTTCTAAAATCCGCGTTCATCCGCTCAATTCGCGTTCTGTATTTTCTCCGCGATAGACGACGCGGAAGCGTTCGCAAACCAGCGGCATGTCGGTGGCGAATTCCTTGCCGATGGCGGGCAGCGTGCGCGAAAAGAAGCGATAGTGTGCGTCGCGCCAGGCTTGCAGCGAACGGTCGTCCTCGCCCTCCGCATAGGCGAAGGCGGCGTCCACCTCGTCATAGCGGCGAAACGTCACCTCGACCGTCTCGGTGATGCATAGCGGCGCGCCGCGTCCGTCGAGCACGATCCAAAACGCGCCGGGCTGCGGGATCGGGGCGCCTTCGGCCTCCCAGTCCCACAAGGCCGAACAGGTTGCGGTCTTCACCCCAGCCAGCACCAGCGCGGCCAGCTCGTCGGCCAGCGCCGGGTTGTCGCCAAAGCCTTCGGCTACATACGTTGCCGTGCGCGCCGGTGCGTCATGCGGTAACTTGGCAAGATATGCTTGCCAGAATTGTTCGATGGGTGTCGTCATGGCGTTTCCTTTACTTATCCAAACTAAGCGGCAGTTCCAGCAGATTCTCAAAGCCGTTATCCGTTGTCCGATAGACAATCAGCATAACACCGTCGGCGCCGTTTGGCATAGGGACGCGCAGGGCGTCAGCGGTGAGGGTGGCAGGCGCTAGTGTGACCAGCCCCTGCGCCGGCGCGGCGGCGTCACGCTGGATTACGCCGCCGGTCGTCGGGTCGGGAATGAACACACCGCCCGCCATAGGACGTAGGCTGATGCCGAGGTTGGGCGGCCAATCACTGTCGAGCTGCCAGAAGAGGGTGACATCGACCGCCGGCGCAGCGTTGGTCACGGGTGCGCCGGTTGGCGCCGGCGTGACCGTGTATCCTGCTAGCGTCACGCCGTCAGTGATCGGGTTGGACA